>Ga0116231_10001444_pt1 | contig 48479 bp, 46 predicted proteins | sample S1TSphgellanicum_2_FD_89695 | JGI IMG/M metagenome (GOLD analysis project Ga0116231, IMG submission 89695) | Host-associated microbial communities from peat moss isolated from Minnesota, USA - S1T2_Fd - Sphagnum magellanicum MG | ecosystem: Host-associated > Plants > Peat moss > Unclassified...
ATGCGGCTGTATCGCCGGAAGGTGCGGGCTAATCGGAAGCGCCTTAGTAGCTAGGGTAAGTAAGCGATACTTTTTGTGAACAAAAAGTAGCAAAAAAACTGTGATTTGTGGGGTCCTGGGCGTTGGTCGGGTCCACGTCACAATTCCCAGGCCAAAAGCTTTTTGCTTCTTTTTAAAAAAGAAGCGCTTCCTTCTTATTGTCTCGCCAACTCCTGTATCCGCTCAACCATCGCCGCCACGCCATTCCCCCGATTGGTCGAAAGCGCCCCAATCAGCCCCAGATCATGCAAAAATTTAGGCGACGTGGCGAGGATTTCCTTACGCTCGCGGCCCGAATACACCCGCAGCACCAGGGCCACGAGCCCGGACACGATCGCGGCGTCGGACGCGCCGGCGAACTGCATGATGTCGCCGCCGTCGGCCGCGAGCCATACCTGGCTCTGGCAACCCTGCACCTTATGCGCTTCGTCCTGCCATGCCGCGGGGTAGGGCGGCAGCTTGCGCCCGAGCTCGATGATGAACTGGTAGCGGTCCATCCAGTCATCGAACATCGCCAGCTCCTCGCCGATTGCGGCGATGGCGGCGGCGGCACTGCCGTCCTCCGGCTGATAGAACGCGCCGCTCACACCCAGCCCTTTTTGCGGAACCAGGCAAGCGGGAGGATGGCGGACAGGATCATCAGACCCCAGGCATAGCCGTAGCCAAAACTCCAGTTCAGTTCCGGAATGTCCTTGAAGTTCATACCGTAGATGCCGGCGATGAGCGTCGGCGGGATGCCGACAATCGAGACGATGGTCAGCACCTTGATCAGGCTGTTCTGCGCGATGTTGATCAGTCCCAGTGTCGTGTCCAGCAGGAACTGCACCTTGTCGGTGAGGTGCGTGCTGAATTCGTTGAGTGAGGCGACGTCTTTTTCCAGCGCGCGCAGGCGCTCGCGGATCGGCTTGGGCAGCCAGTTGGCAACGCTGCCGACATAGCCTGCGATGCGGCCGACGCCGAGCTGACTGTCGCGCAGGAACGTGATGGTGTCATAGTCGCGCCCCAGCGTGATCAGGGTTTCCTGCAAGGCGGCTTCGGTCGAGCGACCGCGGATTGCGGTGTCGGCCTTGATGCCGGCAAAGCGGTGGTGAAAAATCAGGTGGGAGAGCTTGTCGAGGTCGGCCCGCAGATGTTCGAGCGCGTCGGCCTGGCGGTAGGTGATGGCTTCGAGCAGGGCCGTGAAGAGTGCCGCCGAGGGCGCCTCGCCGAAATTATGCGGGTGTTCGATGAATTGCTCGAAGACCATGCTGGGTGCGAGGCGGATGGTGATTAGCCGGTCCGGCGAGAGCACGAAGCCGCAGGCGCTGGAGCGCAGGCCGTCCGGCTCGCGCGAGACGATCGGCATGGTGACGGTGAGGGTATTGCCGTCGGCGTTCAGGCGCGAGGAGATCTCGATCTCAACGATGTCCTCGGGTTCGGGGAGCGAGAGGCCGGTCTGGCGGGTGACGAGGGCGAGTTCCTCGGGCGCTGGGGCCTGCATATCGAACCAGATCGCCTGTGACATGACGGCGGCGTCGGTATGGACGTCGAGATTCTGAAGCCGATCACCGGCACTTCGATAGGCTTTCAGCATCCTGGCTCTCCGGAGGTCGCGGCCGAGCCATAACGGTGGGTGGGGCGGTTGACAATGTGCTGTCTTCATCCTGCTAAAGCCAGCGTGCGCAAACAAGTGTCGCGGGTGGAGCGTCAGTCTCTTCAGCAGGTTTCCGCGTATAGAGTAGAGAGGGGAACAACGCCATTTGGCTGGGGGACCTGGATTCGAACCAAGGCTACCCGGGTCAGAGCCAGGTGTTCTACCGCTAAACTATCCCCCAACGGCGCGGGGCAGGGGGTAGCACCGGCGCACGCCGAGGGCAACATCCGCCGACATCGCACCGTCATAAATTTAATCCACAGGCGCCGCTCAAAATTGGTTTCTCGCTTGCTCTTATCACAGAATTGGCGTGACTATGTGCAGACCATGGCCATTCCGTCGCCTTCCAGCCACTCAAGCCCCAGCGCCGCAGCTAAGCGGGGCCGCCGGCCGGTTTTTGGCGGGATCGACCTTGGCACGAATAATTGCCGCATGCTGGTCGGTACCCCCACCAACCAGGGTTTCCACGTCCTCGACAGTTTTTCGCGCGTCGTTCGTTTGGGCGAGGGCTTGTACGAGACCGGCCGGCTCTCTGCCGTCGCCATGGAGCGGGCGATCGCGAGCCTCAGCATCTGCGCCGAACGCGCCCGGCGCTGGGCCGCCGATGCCGGCACCGGGCCTCTCAAATTGCGGGCGATCGCAACCGAGGCCTGCCGCCAGGCCGAAAACGGGGCCGAATTCATCTCGATGGCCCGCCGGCAGACCGGCCTGCCACTGGAAATCATCAACCCGCGCGAGGAGGCCGAGCTCGCAGTCGAGAGCTGCGCCTCGCTGATCGCCCAGGCCGGCCGGCGGGCGCTGCTGTTCGATATCGGCGGCGGCTCAACCGAGGTCGCCTGGGTGCGCGCCAACGGTAATGGCGGCGGCCCCGAACTGATCGGCTATCTCTCGCTGCCGATCGGCGTCGTCACCTTGTCCGAACGCTGCGCCGACAGCTGTTACAGCGAAGCGGGGTTTGCGCGGGTGGTGGACGACATCGTCGCGATGCTGCGCCCCTTCGAGGCGGTGCATCGCATCGGCCAGGAAATTCGCCAGGGCGGCGTGCTGATGGTCGGCACCTCGGGCACCGTCACCACGCTCGCCGGCGTGTCGCTAAAACTTGATCGCTACCGGCGCGGCCTGGTGGACGGGATTTCGCTTGGGCGCCAGGCGGTGGATGCCGCTCTCGCCGAAGCCCGCGCTCTGGGCCGTGAAGGCCTCAGCCGGCACCCCTGCATCGGCGCCGAGCGGGTCGACTTCGTGCTGCCGGGTTGCGCGATTTTCGCCGCCATCCATGAGCTGTGGCAGGTGCCGGAGCTGATGGTGGCGGATCGCGGCCTGCGCGAGGGCATGCTGATGCGCCTGATGCGGAGTGTGCAGCCGGACCGGCGCGGCTATAGGGTGTAGCCATGGCCGATACCCCTATCATGCCGCCGCGCCGCGAGGCCGTGCGGCTCAAAAACGCGCGCAAGCACGCGCCGTCCTCCCAGCGCTGGCTCGCCCGCCAGCTGAACGACCCCTACGTGCAGGCGGCCAAGGCGCAAGGGCTACGCTCGCGCGCCGCCTTCAAGCTGATGGAGCTCGACGATAAATACCACCTCATCGGCAAGGGGGCGCGGGTCGTCGACCTCGGCGCCGCCCCCGGCGGCTGGGCGCAGGTCGCGTTGCAACGTGGCGCCGCGCGGGTCGTCGGCGTGGACCTGCTGCCGATCATCCCCGTTCCAGGGGCGACCTTCATCGAGGGCGATTTTCTGGATGAGGACATGGACGAGCGTCTGAAGACGCTGCTCGGCGGCCCGGCGGACCTCGTGCTCTCGGACATGGCGCCCAATACCACGGGCCATGTCGCTACCGACCATCTGCGCATCATGGCGCTCGCCGACACGGCGCTGACCTTCGCCGCCGAAATCCTGATCCCCGGCGGCGCGTTCGTCGCCAAACTGTTCCAGGGGGGGGCGGAGCGTGACATGCTGAACACGTTGAAAGCGCGTTTCCGGACGGTTCGGCATGCCAAGCCGCCGGCAAGCCGGAAGGATTCCAAGGAGATGTATGTGGTGGCGACAGGGTTTAGGTAGGAAGGCCAGGAGAAACAAAGCACTGCTCTTTTGGGAAAAAAGCAGCAAAAAACGTTGCTCGTTTGGGCCAGTGCGGAGGAAACGCCTCCGGCCCAGATCAATAAAAATTTTTTGGTTCTTTTTTCCAAAAAAGAACCGCTTGCTTGCTACGTGCACCCCGCCTAATGAGGGCCGCCAAGGTCATCTTTGAAAGTGCCGCCATGGCTTCCGAACCGCAGGACTTTTCCAACCGCATCTCCGAGGCCCTGGCTTTCGACGATGTGCTGCTGGTCCCCGCCTACTCCCAGGTCCTTCCCACCGCCGTGCTCACCGCAACGCGGCTCACCCGCGGCATCGGCCTCAATATCCCGCTCGTTTCCGCGGCGATGGACACGGTGACCGAGGCGCCGATGGCGATCGCGATGGCACAGCAGGGCGGCATCGGCGTCATCCATAAGAATTTTACCATCGAGCTGCAGGCGGCCGAGGTCCGGCGGGTCAAGAAGTTCGAGAGCGGCATGGTCGTCAACCCGCTGACGATCTTCCCGGACCAAACACTGGCAGACGCGCGGACGCTGATGGCGACACATAATATCAGCGGCTTTCCTGTGGTGGAGCGGGACGGCAAGCTGGTCGGCATACTGACGCATCGCGACGTGCGGTTTGCGACCGATCCGAACGCCAAGATTTATGAGCTGATGACGCGCGAGAACCTCGCGGTGGTGACCGCCGGCGTTTCGGCCGAGGCGGCGCGCGCGCTGCTGCACAAGCGCCGGCTCGAGAAGCTGCTGGTGGTGGACGAGAAATACCGCTGCATCGGGCTGATGACGGTGAAGGACATGGACAAAGCGCAGGCGCATCCGCTCGCCAACAAGGACGAGCTCGGGCGGCTGCGGGTCGCGGCCGCGACCGGTGTGGGCGATGACGGCGCGGAGCGTGCGGCGGCTTTGATTGAAGCGGGCGTGGACGTCGTGGTCGTGGACACCGCGCACGGCCATTCGGATGGGGTGCTGCAGGCCGTGGCGCGCATCAAAAAAAGCTCGAATGCCGTGCAGATCATCGCCGGCAATGTTGCGACGCCCGAGGGTGCTAAGGCGCTGATCGATGCCGGGGCCGATGGCGTGAAGATCGGCATCGGGCCGGGGAGCATCTGCACGACGCGCGTGGTTGCGGGGGTGGGCGTGCCGCAATTTTCGGCCGTGATGGAAACCGCGGCGGCCTGCCGCGAGGCGGGCGTGCCGGCGATCGCGGATGGCGGCATCCGCGCGTCGGGCGACATGGTGAAGGCGCTGGCTGCCGGCGCCGATGCCGTGATGGTCGGCAGCATGCTGGCCGGGACTGACGAGGCGCCAGGAGAAGTTTTTTTATATCAAGGCCGTAGCTATAAATCCTACCGTGGCATGGGAAGTCTGGGCGCGATGGCACGCGGCTCGGCGGACCGCTATTTCCAGCAGGAGATCAAGGACACACTGAAACTCGTGCCGGAAGGGATCGAGGGGCGCGTGGGGTATAAGGGGCCGATGGCGGCGGTGGTACACCAGCTGGTCGGCGGCCTGAAGGCGGGGATGGGCTACACCGGCTGCGCTGACATCGAGGCGTTGAAGACCGACGCGAAATTTCGCCGCATCACCGGGGCGGGCCTGCGCGAGAGCCATGTGCATGACGTTGCGATTACCCGCGAGGCGCCGAACTACCGGCAAGAAGGTTGACCCCCGCCGGACAACTCGCCGCCGCCATCGACCTGCTGGCCGAGATCGAGGCCGATCCGCGGCCGGCGGATGCCGTCGCGAACCATTTCTTCCGCACCCGCCGGTTTATCGGCGCCGGGGACCGACGGGAGGTGAGCAGCCTGGTATGGGGGGTTCTGCGGGCGCGCCGGCATCTCGGCTGGTGGCTCGATCATTTTGGCGCGGAGCCAAGCCCGCGTATGCTGCTCGGGGTGCAGGCGCTGTTCGCGGGGATGAGCGTGCAAAAGATCGCGGCGGCGTTCGGTGCGGGCCGCTACGGGCCGCCACCGCTGACGGAGGCCGAGACGATCCTCCTCGAGAAATTCGCGGGCCACACGCTGAGCCACCCGAACATGCCCGAAGCGGTGCAGTACGAGGTGCCGGACTGGATTTTGCCGCGGCTGCGGGCACAGTTCGGCCCCGCACTCGCCGCCGAAATGGCCGCGCTGGCGCAGCCGGCACCGCTCGATCTGCGGATCAACGCGCTCAAAACCACGCGCGAGGCGGCGGCGGCGGCGCTCGCGCGGGAGGGGCTGGACGCCCGCCCGACCGCCTACAGCCCCTGGGGGCTGCGCCTCGCCAACCGGCAATCCATCACGCAGGGCAGATCGTTCCAGGAGGGGCTGGTCGAGATCCAGGATGAAGGCAGTCAGCTGATCGCGCTCCTCGTCGACGCCAAACCCGGCATGCGCGTCGCCGATTACTGCGCCGGGGCCGGCGGCAAGACACTCGCGATCGCGATGACGATGGAGAATAAAGGCCATATCGTTGCCTGCGACACCTCGGCCCCGCGGCTCGAAGGCGCGGTCAAGCGCCTGCGCCGCGCCGGCGTGCATAATGTCGAGCAGCATTTGCTGGGTGCTGGCGATAAATGGACCAAGCGGCAGGCGCAAAAATTTGATCGCGTGCTGGTCGATGCACCCTGCACCGGCACCGGCACCTGGCGGCGCAACCCGGATGCGCGGCTGCGGCTGAGCGAGGAGGATTTGCAGGAGCTTCTCGCCAAGCAGGCCATGATCCTGGACCAGGCGCAAAAATTAACCAAACCCGGCGGCAAACTTGTTTACGCCACCTGCTCTTTGCTGGATGATGAGAACGACGTTCAGGTGGAGAGCTTTTTGGCACGCTATCCAAACTTCAAACGTATCCCCGTCGCGCCCCCGGCGCCGGAGGCCTTGCACGGGCCGAGCCTTCGCCTCACCCCGCGGGCCCATGGCACGGATGGTTTTTTCGCCGCCGTTCTGGAACGCAGCCCTTGATCGCGATCCGCCGCGCGCAGCTGGGGGACGCTCCCGGCATCGCGGCGGTCCATGTGGCGACCTGGCATAGCGCCTATGCCAGCGTGCTGCCCGATGATTTTCTGGCCAAACTCTCGGCGACACGGCTGGCGGGCTATTACGACCGTGCCATCCGCATGGGCCTCGGCGTGACCGTCGCGATCGACCCAGACGCCACCGGCGCGCGCGTCATCGGCTTCAGCACGGCCCGGCGCGTGCGTGGCGAGCCGCTCGGGGACGGCGAGGTAGAGACGCTCTACGTGCTGGATGACTGGCAGGACCGCGGCCTCGGCGGCCAGCTCCTACGCGCATCGGCCAAGTACCTCGCCAATCTCGGCTGCCGCTCCGCGTTCGCCTGGGTGCTGCGCGACAACCCGGCGGCCTTTTTCTACCAGCATCTCGGCGGCAAGTGCATTGCGACCGGCACCACCTATGTCGGCGGCGCGCCGGTGCCGCAGACCGCCTATGCGTGGGACCCTATCGGCACGCTGTTGGATGTTAACGCCTGATGCGTTAGCACCGCCCCATGCACGCGCAAAAAATCCTGATTCTCGACTTTGGCAGCCAGGTGACCCAGCTGATCGCAAGGCGGGTGCGCGAGAGCGGCGTGTATTGCGAGATTTTGCCGTTCAATGTGGACCCGTCGCGGATCGATGCGTTTGGCCCGCAGGGCATCATCCTTTCCGGTGGACCGGCCAGTGTCGCCGATGCCGGTTCGCCGCGCGCGCCGGATGTGGTTTTCACGGCCGGTGTGCCGGTGCTTGGCATCTGCTACGGCCAGATGGTCATGTGCGCGCAGCTCGGCGGCGCCGTGCGGGGCGCCGATATCCGGGAGTTCGGCCGCGCCTATGTCGATGTCGTCGAGGATTGCGCGTTGTGCGAAGGCACTTGGCAGGTAGGTGCGCGCGAGCAGGTATGGATGAGCCATGGCGACCATATTTCGGCGCCGCCACCGGGTTTTAAAACGGTCGCGACCAGCGAGGGCGCGCCCTTTGCCGTCATCGCCGACGACGCGCGCAAATTCTACGGGCTGATGTTCCATCCGGAGGTCGTCCATACCCCGCATGGCGCTGCCCTGCTGCGCAATTTTACCCATAATGTCTGCGGGCTCGCCGGCGACTGGACGATGGCCGGGTTCCGCGCCGCCGAGATCGCGAAAATCCGGGCGCAGGTGGGCACGTCCAAGGTTATCTGCGGGCTCTCCGGCGGGGTGGATTCATCGGTCGCCGCGGCCCTCATCCATGAGGCGATCGGCGACCAGCTGACCTGCATTTTTGTCGATCATGGCGTGCTGCGCGCCGGCGAAGCTGCCGAGGTCGTGCGCGTGTTCCGCGATCAGTTCAACATCCGGCTCGTGCACCGTGACGCCTCGGATTTGTTCCTGGGCGCCCTCGCGGGCATCAGCGATCCGGAGCAAAAACGAAAAATCATCGGGCGGCTGTTCGTCGAGGTTTTTGACGAAGAGGCCGGCAAGCTTGGCGGCGCTGACTTCCTCGCCCAGGGCACGCTCTATCCGGATGTTATCGAGTCCGTGTCCGCCCTCGGCGGGCCCTCAGTCACGATCAAGTCGCATCACAATGTCGGCGGTCTGCCCGACTATATGAAGCTGAAACTCGTCGAACCTCTGCGCGAACTTTTCAAGGACGAAGTGCGCGCACTCGGCCGGGAGCTGGGGCTGCCCGAGAGCATCGTCGGGCGCCATCCGTTCCCCGGGCCCGGCCTTGCCATCCGCATCCTGGGCGCTGTAACGCGCGAGGCTGTCGAGATTTTGCAGAAGGCCGATGCCATCTATCTTGAGGAAATTCGCGCCGCCGGGCTGTATGATGCGATCTGGCAGGCTTTTGCCGTGCTGCTGCCCGTGAAATCCGTGGGCGTGATGGGCGACGGGCGCACCTATGACCAGGTCTGCGCGCTGCGCGCCGTCACCAGCACGGATGGGATGACCGCCGATGTCTTCCCGTTCGACATGGCGTTTTTGAGCCGCGTGTCGAACCGCATCGTCAACGAGGTGCGCGGCATCAACCGCGTGACTTACGATATCACTAGCAAACCACCGGGGACGATCGAATGGGAGTGAGCCTGCGCAAGCCTGGCCGGCATTTTTTTGCCAATCCGGGCCCGACGAATATTCCTGAGTCCGTGCTGCGCGCCATGGATCGCGGCAGCGTGGATTTTGTCGAGGCGGAGTTTCTCGCAGTCTATGACAACGCGCGCGCGGGCCTGAAGCGCGTGCTGTTCACCGAGCACGAGCTGTTCTTCTACGCCGCCACCGGCCACGGGGCGTGGGAAGCGACGATGGTCAACCTGTTCTCGCCCGGGGATAAAATCCTGATGATCGGCGGCGGCTATTTCTCCACCGCCTGGGCGGCGCTCTCGAAGAGTTTTGGCATCGAGGTCGAGATGTTCGAGGTCGATTGGCGCGTCGGCGCCGATCTTTCGGCACTCGCGGAACACCTCGCCGCGGACAAGGCGCATGCGATCAAGGGCGTGTGCGCCGTGCATAACGAGACGTCAGCGAGCGTGGTGCTGCCCTTGCGCGACATCCGCGCCGCCCTCGATGCCGCGAGCCACTCGGCCCTGTTCCTGTGCGACACGATCTCCTCGCTCGGCTGTTTTGAGTTCAAGATGGATGACTGGGGCATCGACGTCGTCGTCGGCGGTAGCCAGAAGGGGCTGATGCTGCCGGCGGGCCTCGCATTCACCGCTGCCAATCCGAAAGCGATGGCAGCGCACGCGCAATCGCGCAGCCCCAAATTCTATTTTGATTGGACGGCGATGCTGGCGCGCCGCTTCCGCTCGTTCACCGGCACCGTGCCGATCGTGCCGTTCTACGGCATGGTCGAGGCGCTGCGTCTGATCGAACTCGAAGGGCTCGATAACATTTGGGCCCGTCATCATCGCCTGGCGCAAGCGACCCGGGCGGCGGTGCGCGCCTGGGGATCTACCAATCAGGGCCCGGAGCTCTATTGCCGCGATCCTGAGCGCTATTCCGACAGCGTGACGACCATCCTTGTACCCGAAGGCCATGACGCCGACGTGCTGCGCAAGCATCTGCTCGAGACGTACAACGTTTCCACCGGCGGCGGACTGGCAAGCCTTACGGGCAAAGTTTTCCGTATCGGTCACATGGGCGATCTGAACGAGGCCATGCTGCTCGGCACGCTCGCAACCGTCGAGCTCGCCATTGGCGATGTCGGCATGCCGCATGCGAAGGGCGGGGTTGCGGCGGCGATGGAAAGCCTCGCCGCATGAGCCTGCAGGCGGCGCTGATCCCGGTCACACCGTTTCAGCAGAATTGTGCGCTGATCTGGGACGAAGCCACGATGCAGGGCGCCGTCATCGATCCGGGCGGCGATGTGCCGCGCATCCTCGAAGCCGTCAAATCCGCGGGCGTTGCGGTGACTGACATCTTTTTAACGCACGGTCATCTGGACCATGCGGGCGGCGCCAGCGCGCTCGCGCAGGCTCTCGGTGTGCGCATCACCGGCCCGTCGCGGGAGGACGAATTCCTGCTCGACGGCATCGCCGCCCAGGCGAGGCAGTTCGGCTTTGAGGCGGATAATTGCAAGCCCGATGCCTGGCTGGCCGAGGGCGACACCATTACCATCGCCGGCGCTGATTTCGCCGTGCTGCACTGTCCCGGTCACACGCCGGGGCACGTCGTTTTCGTCAACGAGGCTACAAAATTCGGCATTTTTGGCGATGTTCTGTTCCGCCGCTCGGTCGGCCGCACGGATTTTCCGTATGGCGACACGGCGACGCTGATCAACGGCATTCAAACCAAACTCATGACCTTGCCGGATGATTTCGCGTTTATTTGCGGTCATGGCGAGGGCTCGACCATTGGAGCGGAGCGGCAGGGCAATCCGTTTCTGAAATAACGCAAGAAAGTGCTTCTTTTTTGAAAAAAAGAAGCAAAAAACTTTTGTCCTGAAACTGTGTTGGAGAGAGCGACAGATCCGATGGCCCAGAAAGGTAAAGTGTCTTTGCTGCCGCCGCCCGGGTGGGGGCTTTTTGTTCACAAAAACTAGTACTTGCCCTTACTTTTTATAAAACCCGATCTGCGCGCTTCCCAGATCAATCCCGTCCTTCGAGAACACTGTATGGTTTACGACGGCGTTGTCGCTCTCCCGGAACATCCAGTCGCTGATATGCACATGCGTCGTGCCGGCGGCCGATGTGTGCAGATCGTACCCGTAGGTCATATGAAACCCGTTGCCGGAATCCTCGCCCACGGCGCCATCTGGTACGTCCGATGCGTAGCCGTACCAGGCATGCGGGCCGGTGCGGTGAAAAAACCATTCCCGATCGGTAGGCTGGCCATTGGGGCCGCCCACATAGGTGAAATGTTCTTTGAGCGTCAGGGTCTTGCCATCCCATGCACCGTGGCAATCCACCGTGAACTGGTTGCGGACGTTGCCAAAACGATCAACGAAGATGCCGTAGGCGACTTCATGACCCGGAAAATACGCATCGGGCGCCATGGAGGGCGTGCCGGCTGCGAAATCCGTGACCTTCATGGTCGTGCAGCCTGCCAGAAGACCGACGGCGGCGATGCTTAGCAATCTATACAATGTCGATATCCATCCATGATAAATGTCCGCCTTTGCCGGCACCGGTGTCGAGGAACACCGCTTTGCCGCCATTCCGGTTCGTTTTGATATAGGGACGGCCGTCGGTACTGCGACGGTCATGCCCGCAATAAAGCGTCATTTCGGAGGGAATATCCTCAACCCAGCGCAACAGGCGCTCGGGTTTGCCGGCGCCGGTCACCCGGCCGGTGGTCTGCCCGTAGAGGGCGCGGGCCAGAAGCGCGTCCGGCCGGCCCGCGGGAAAGGCGGGGGCTGTCTGGTCCAGCATCGCTGGATGAAATCCGCCATGCACGAAAAAGATGCGGCGGTCTGCGCGCGCCCAAGCGGGTGCGTCCTGTGCTGCCGCCAGAAAGCGGGTTTTCATGTCGTCCGACAATTCGCCCAGCGTTCGCTCGACGGACTCGCCCCTAACCTGGTCGCCCCGCAGCGCCCGGGCGAGCTTGAAATCGTGGTTGCCAAGGATGAACAGGCCGCGATGTTGGTCCAACAGGTCAAACATGATTGTGAGCGCGCCCGGTGTGTCTGGTCCGTCATCCACGAGGTCACCGAGCTGGATGATGAACCGGTCCGTCGCGGCGGCGATCGCGAAGGCTTTTGCATCCCCATGCACGTCGCCCACAACCCGCAGCGCGCGGTTGGGAATGTTCATGCGCCGGCGAGCGCGATCTGGGCGCGCAAGTCCCGCTGCGCCGTCTCATCGAGCGGAAACCCGCGGAGCAGGATCGCGCAGAACAGTTTCAGCAGACAAGGAAGCCCGCAATACATAAACAGCAAAGCTGCCAGAGCGGACGCTGAATTGCTATGATGGGTCGAAAATCCGGCGAGCTGCAGCACCGAGAAGGCGACGACGCTGAGCGCGTTGCCGGCTTTTTGCGCCATGGTGGACGCGGCGAAGAACAGGCCGGCCCGGTGCTCGCCGCTACGCAGTTCGTCGAGGTCGATAACATCGGCCTGGATCGACGGCGGTATGGTGAAATCCGCCCCGAGGCCGGAGCCGGTGAAGAGGCTGATCAGACCAAAGAACCAGATGCCGACATGTGGAACCAGCGGCACGAAGCCAAAGGCGAAGGCTGTGACGAGCAGCGAGACGATCCAGGCGCGATGCTTGCCGATGCGCCCCCCGAGCCACAACCAGAGCGGCACGCAGAGTACGCCCGAGAAAAAATACACCAGCAACAGCGGCCCCTGGGCTTTCTCATCGTGCAGGAAATACTGGCAGACCATGATGAACAAGGCCGCCGGCAGGCCGTTCGCGATGCCGTTGATCAGCCAGACCGTGATCAGCTTGCGGAACGGCCCATTGGCGGCGGCGACGCGCAGGGCCGCGATAAATCCTACGGGCGCCGCGCGTGCGGCCGGCAGAGGGTCCGGCACGATCATGAGAGCGGCGAGCACCAGGGGGGTGGCGAGCACGATCGTCATAATGACGAGCAGATGCGCTTCGCCGACGACCGAGGTGATGCCGAGGACCACAGGGGCGGTCAGCGAGATGATCAGGCCCAGCAGCGTGCCGCCGCCATCCCGGAAACTGGTGATACGTTGGCGCTCGCGGTAGTCATCCGACAATTCCGCCCCCCAGGCCCAATACGGCAGCGAGAGCATGGTCCAGCCCCAGGTGACCAGCGCGTTGAAGATGAACAGCCAGGCGGCGCCAGCGCCATGTGGCGGGAAGAACAGCCCGATCGCGCCGGTCATCGCGACGGGAATGGCGAGTGCTATGAACGGCTTGCGCCGGCCGAACCGGGAGCGCGATATGTCCGACAGCCGGCCGATCGTCGGGTCCACGATCGCATCCAGCCCGCGCACGAGGAACAGCACGAGGCTCAGCGTGTTGAGCTTCATGTCCATCGGCCCGGTCCAGAAGCTCGGCAGATAGACGAGGATTGGCAGCCCCAGCATCGCGAGGGGCATGGCGGGCGCCGCGTAGGTGAGGAGAAGCCCGGTCGAAAGACGCTTGAACGGGCTCAATTGCTATGGATGATGATCTGGCCGACATCCGTGAAGCCGGCATCGAAGCCGACCTCGCAATAGCCGAGATAGAACTCCCACAGCCGCTTGAAGCGGGTGTCGTATTGCGCCTGCAAGGTCTCGATCTTGCCCCAGGCGGTCTGAAAGCTGGTCTGCCAGCGGCGCAGCGTCTCGGCGTAATCGCGCCCGAACCAGCTCTGCTCGCCGATGGTGAGACCGGCCTTGGCAATCTCCTCGCGTAGCCGGGTGGGGGAGGGCAGCATGCCGCCGGGGAAGACGTAGCGCTGGATAAAGTCGGCGGTTTTCCGGTAGTCGGCAAAAAACCGGTCGGCGATCGTAATCACCTGGATGCCGGCTTTCCCGCCTGGGGTCAGGCGCTCGCGCAAGGTTGAGAAATAGGCTGGCCAGTACTCCTCGCCGACCGCCTCGAACATCTCGATGGAGGCAATCCGGTCGAACGTGCCGGCCGTGTCGCGGTAGTCTTCCAGGCGCAGCGTCACCTGTCCTGACAGGCCAGCCTTTTCCATACGCGCCTGCGCGTAGGCGAGCTGCTCGCGCGAAAGCGTGATGCCTGTCACGTTGGCGCCGAATTCCGCCGCGGCGATCTCGGCAAAGCCGCCCCAGCCGCAGCCGATCTCGAGCACGCTCATGCCGGGTTGCAGCCCGAGGGCCACGCACAACTTACGGTATTTCTGGCGCTGCGCCGCCTCCAGATCGTTTACCCCGCCCTCGAAAACCGCTGACGAGTAGGTCATCGAAGGGTCGAGCCATTCGGTATAGAAATCGTTGCCGAGATCGTAGTGGTCGGCGATATTGCGCTTCGCCCCGCGCCGCGTGTTAGGGCGCAGCCGGTGCATCAGCCAGGAGGCAAAGCGAGCCCAGGGCTTGCCCCGCAGCATAGCATCAAAGGCCACCTCGTTCGCCGTGCCGAGCCGCAAAACATCCGTCACATTCGGGCTGTCCCACATGCCTTCGAGATAGCCCTCGCACAGGCCGAGGCAGCCGCCGAAAGCAAGGCGTGCGACCATGCGCGGATCTTTTACGATCAGCGTCGCTGCGGGGCCCGGCTCACGGCCTTCAAAATGATGCGTCGAGCCGTCGGGCAGCACCATGTTCAGTTTGCCGGCCTGCAGCATGCGCGCAAAGCGCAAGGCAAGCCGCAGCCTGCGGTCGCGCGGCGGCGTACCTCCAAAATCCGTGAGCTGGTTGGCCGTGGTGGAATATTCGGTCATGGGCGCTCTCCGACAATAACGGCTTCGTGTATTGCGTCTGGCACAGCATTAAATTTCGCGCCACGCAGAAAAAGTTTTAGGGCCTGCCAATGGATGGCAAAAATCACTTTTAACGGCGTCAGAGGCATCTGCAGCAGCAAACGCAGAAGTGATGGATCGCTCCATGGCCGCGCGCGCAACGACATCGTCGCCGTCATGCGTTTCTGCTCCGGTGTGCCGTAGAGAATCGAGACGGTTAGTTTATCGGCGGGCGGTGTCAGCGCAAAGCGATAGCCTCCCTGCATGTCGAAAAAGGGCGAGACATGCATGCGCTTGGGCGCTGCCTGGCGGATCTGGTCCGTCGCGTGCACAGGCATCACATAGCCGACCTGATCACCAAAGGTGTTTTTAACCTGATGCAGGATCGCACCGAGGCGCCCCTGCGCGTCGTAGCCGTAATAGAAGCTGATGGGGTTGAACGCATAGCCAAGCAGCCGCGGCATCGTCACGAACGTTATTTTATGACCAAATTCCTGCAAGCCGGCGCCGGCGAGCGCGTCCTCGAAATAGGCGCGCAAAGACCGTCCATCACGAAAGCCGTGATCGCGGTCGGCGATGGAGACAAGCCCAAAGCGATTATGCGCGAATAGCCGCGAGCCGGCGTCGAGCGCGTCGAGCGCGTCGAGGTCAACGCTCAGCATCCATATGCGGTAGTCGAACTTATGCTGGAACGGGCTATGCCGGATATGCGAGACACGTCCGGCATAGAGTTTGGCTAAGGCTGCCATGGAGCCTGCACGCCAAGGCTGTTGGCGACCCGCAATGCGGCCGCGATGCCATCCTCATGAAACCCCCAGCCGGTCCAGGCGCCGGCATACCAGATGCGGTCCACACCCTGGATGGCGGGGAGGGCCGCCTGGGCGGCGATCGCGGCCGCATCGAATTGCGGATGCCGATAGGTTTTGCGCATCAGCACGCGCGCGGGGTCGATCGGCAGGTTGGGATTGAGCGAGACCAGCAGCGGCTGCGTGGTGATCAGGCCCTGCAGCAGGTTCATCCAGTAGGTGAGGCAGACCGCCTGCCCATGGTCCGGGCGGCCCTCCGAGAGGTAGTTCCATGCCGACCAGGCGCGCTTGCGGCGGGGCATCAGGCGGATATCCTGGTGCAGCACCGCCTCGTTGTTCTGGAATTTGATCGCCCCCAGCACCGCCTGCGTCGCTGACGACGGCGAGGCCAGCATCGAGAGCGTCTGGTCGGCATGCGCGCAGCAGATCACCTGGTCGTAGGACACGGTCTCGCCCCCGGCGGTCACCGCCACGTTCGTCCCCCTGCTCTCGATACGGGTCACCGCAGCGCCGACCCGCACATCGGCTAGGTCACGCAGGATGCGCTGCACATACATCTGCGAGCCGCCCGTGACGGTGCGCCATTGCGGGCGACCCACCACCTTCAAAAGCCCGTGATTGACGAAAAACCGGATGAAACTGCGCGCCGGGAACGCCTTCATGCCCTCGACCGAGGCGGACCAGATGGCAGCGCCCATCGGCAGAACATAGTCCTCGACGAACCCTGTGCTGTAGCGGTGCTCGATCAGATAAGCGCCGAGGCTCTGCGTTGATGCGGTCGCCAGCACGGCCGGCGCCTCGCGGTTGAAACGCAGGATGTCGCGCACCATCGCCCAGTATCGCGGCCGCAACACGTTCGATGGTTGCGCGAAAAGCTGCGCCAGCTCGCCGCCCGCGTATTCAAACGCCGCGTTATTTTTGGAGACGCCGAAGGACATGTTGCTGGCGTGCGAGGCGACGCCAAGCGCGTCGAACAGGCCGACGAGGTTTGGATAGTTGACGTCGTTGAAGACGATGAAGCCGGTATCGACGGCAATATCGCGATCCGCGATCCGCACGTTCTGCGTATCGGCGTGGCCGCCGGCGCGCGCGGCCGCCTCGTACAGCGTCACGTCAAACGCATCGCGCAAGAGCCAGGCGGCGGAAAGCCCGGTGATCCCGGCGCCGATCACGGCGATTTTTGGTTTGTCAGTCACACATGCCTTTACTCACTTGATCTGTTCATAGGCGGCGAGGGCGCGTTCACGTCCTTTGGCTAACGCAATAATGGGATGCGGATAAGTTTGCCCAAGCGTCACGCGCGCAGTTGTGAGCGTCTCGGCGTCGGCCTCCCAAGGCGCATGGATATGCGCATCGGGTAGCCGGGCGAGCTCGGGCACGTATTTACGCACGTAGGCACCGTCACTGTCGAACTTGTTGCCCTGCAGCACCGGGTTGAAAATCCGGAAATAGGGTGCCGCATCCGCGCCGCATCCCGCCACCCATTGCCAGGACGCGCCGTTCGCCGCCTCGTCCGCCTCGCAGAGCGTGTCCCAGAACCAGGCCTCGCCCTCGGTCCACGGGATCAGCAGGTGCTTGACCAGAAAGGAGGCGCAGATCATCCGCACCCGGTTATGCATCCACCCCGTCTGCCAGAGCTCGCGCATCCCGGCATCCACGATCGGCACGCCCGTCATCCCCCGCTGCCAGGCACGCAGGCCGGCCGCGTTTTTGTCCCAGGGAAATTTGGCGAATTCGGCGCGGATCGGGGCGCGGCGCAGGTTGGGGTGCTGCCACAGCAGGTTGATCGAAAATTCCCGCCAGAGCAGCTCCTTCAGAAACACCTCGACACCTTTGCCGGATCCGGCGGCGCGCGCCGCGTGCCAGACCACACGGGGCGAGATTTCACCGAAATGCACGTGTGGCGAGAGTTTTGATGTGCCGTCGATCCCGGGCAGGTTGCGGGCCTCGTCATAGCGATTTACCGGCCCGGCCAGAAACGTTTTGAGCAAGCCGTGTGCGCCGGCTTCGCCCGGTCTCCACGCCGCACGCATCCCCGCCGCCCAATCCGGTTTCGTCGGCAGCAGCTTCCAGTCCTCCAGCGCATCGCTCTCAACCGCGCCGGCGGCAGTCAGCTTTGGCGGCGCCGGGAGGTGCGTCTCCGGCACGCCACGTTCGAAACAGGCTTTTGAGAACGGCGTGTAGACGCCGTAGGGCCCGCCGGTCTTGTTGAGGATCTGCTCGGGCGGAAACAGGCTGATCGAGAGATGCCGGTGAAATGCGACGTCGCGTCCCTTCAACGCCTCATCGACCGCGCGGTCCGCCGCCCGGTTGCCGGGATCATAGCTGCGCGCCGCATGGACCGCGGTCGCGCCAATCTCTGCCGCCAAGGCCGGGATCACGCTGGCGGGATCGCCCCGGCGCAAGACGAGCGTTGCCCCCCGCTTGGCCAAATCACGGCCGAGAGCGCTCAAGGAATGGTGCAGCCACCACCGGCTCGCCGCCCCCATACCCTCGTCGAGTATGTATACCGGCAACACGGCCCCGGCGGCGGCGGCGTGCAGCGCCGGGTTATCGTCCAGCCGCAGATCATGCCGGAACCAGACGATCGCCATCCCGTTTTTGGGTGTGGTCCCGGCGGTCACGCCACCTCGGCCATGCGGCCCAGCTGCTCGAGCGCGAAGGAGAACAGTTGGTCCTGGCCGAGCAGAAACACCCGCAGGCCGCGTGGAAAGAGACGGGCGATCGCGGGGTCGCGCACGTCCAGCCCGCCGGCATAGGCGCCGAAAGCCGGCAGCATCAACCGGTGAGCGTCACTGACGAAGCAGGGCCGGCTGACCCGCTTGGCGCGCGCCTCGATGCTCGCCTTGGGATGAAAATGCCCGGAAATCTCGATCTCGCGCGGCCCCAGGTTCCCTGCCGCCTCGTGCCGGAAGGTAAATGCGCCTTCCCGATACAAGGGGGTCGAAATACCGGGCAGTCCGGTGGGGGCAGCGTCATGATTGCCGGCGATCCAGATGAAATGCGCCTCGCGCGCCATCGCCTCGATCCGCGCCCGGTCGTCGGGCGCGAGGCGCGCGGCCGCCTTCCCGTCATGGAAACTATCACCAAGGGCGATCACCTTCGCCGGGCGGTAGAGCCGTACCAGCCGGTTCAGGCGCTCAAGTGTGGCCTTCGTGTCGTAGGGCGGCAGCAGCGCGCCGCGGGCGGCGAGCGAGGAGGATTTCTCGAAATGCAGGTCGGCGACGATGAGGATACGCTTGGCAGGCCAAAATGCGGCGCCCGCCGGATCTAGCATCAGGCGTTCGTCTCGAAAGTGAATCGGTGCAGCAGTCATGGCGCGTGAACAAGCATATTCTGCTCCGCAGGGCTATCGATAAATTTCTCGCAAGGTTGGGTTGCCGACATGGCTTCCGCCACCAACGCTTCCGCCTCAGCCAATATAGCCTCCTCGCCGGCGCCATTGGCAACATGCTCGCGGCCGATCTCAAGCAGCACAGGCACGGCGAGCGGCGAGACCCGTGAGAGCACCATATGCGTGATCCGCCCGCGCGCACGGGCGAGCAGGCCGGCGATCCGCCCGATATCGATCAGCCCGGAGGCCGCATCCGCGCGAGTCGCCCGCAGCAGCACATGGTCCGGCTGGTGTTTGCGTAGCACGTCGTAGATCAGGTCCGAATTGATCGTCACCTGCCGCCGGTTTTTATCCGCCCCCGGCTGATAGCGCGGGATCAACCCGGAGATGACCGCAACATGCCGGAAGGTGCGCCGCAGCATGGAGCTGCTTTCCATCCATTCTTCCAGATCATCGCCCAGCATGTCCTCCTCGAACAATTTTGCCACGTCGCGGGGCGGAAACGCCGACCAGGTCGCGAGCACGTAGTCGGTAGCGACAAACCCGAGCGGCCCGTAGCCGAAACGCTCCAGCCGCTTGGTCAACAGCATCCCCAACGTCTGGTGCGCGTTGCGGCCCTCGAAAGCGTACACCACCATGTACCAGCGCCCGCCGCGCGGGAACGTCTCGACCAGCAGCCCGTCGGGGCCGGGCAGGCGGGAGCGATGTTTCTGCAAACTCAGCCATTCCTGCACATCCTCGGGAAAGGCGTGCCACAGGCTCGCATCGTGCAGCATGGCGCGCACGCGCGCCGCAAGGTTGGTCGTCATCGGCATGCGCGCACCCGCATAGGCCGGCACTTTGGGCTCCTTGCCGCAGCCCTCGGCGACCTCCACCACAGTCTCTCGCAGCCGCAAAAACTGCAGGATGCGCCCGGCGAACATGAAGGTGTCGCCAGGCGTCAGCATGTTGACGAAATACTCTTCCACCTCGCCGAGGCCGACGCCGAACCCTCCCTTCCTGCCGACAAGCCGTATTTTAAGGGTCGGCGCTTCCACGATCGTGCCGATGTTCATCCGGTGCTGGCGGACCACGCGCGCATTCGCGGCGTACACATACCCCTCGGAATCCCGAAAAAGCTTGCGGTACCGCTCATAGGCCGCCAGCGCGTAGCCGCCATCCTCGACGAATCGCAACACGTCATCGAAATCACGGCGGGGCAGGGCGGCGTACGGTGCCGCCGAGACGACCTCCGCATAGAGCGCATCGGGATGGAATTTTGCGCCGCACGCCATGCCCAGAATATGCTGCGCCAGCACGTCCAACCCGCCTGGCCGCGGCGGCTCGCCGTCCAGCGCATTGGCCGCCACTCCCGCGATCGCCGCCTCGCATTCCAGCACCTCGAACCGGTTCGCGGGCACCAGCACGGCGCGCGACACTTCGTCCAGCCTGTGGTTCGCGCGGCCCAGGCGCTGCAGCAGCCGCGATACGCCTTTGGGCGCGCCGACCTGCAGCACCTGGTCCACCCCGCCCCAGTCGATCCCCAAATCGAGCGAGGAGGTCGCGATCACCGCGCGCAGCCGCCCCTCCGCCATCGCGGCCTCGACCTTGCGGCGCTGGGCAATGTCCAGACTGCCATGATGCAGCGCGATCGGCAGGTTCGCCTCGTTATGCTTCCAGATCTCCTGGAACATCAGCTCAGCCTGGGCCCGTGTGTTGACGAACACGATGGTCATCGTAGCGGCCGCGATCCGTTCCAGCACCGCCTGTGCCGCCGCCAGTCCCATATGGCCGGACCACGGGATGCGACCCGGCGGCAATAACATCGACACCTCGGGTGCAGCACCGGGTGCGGCCTCGATCAGACGCGCGGCCGCCCCGGTATAAGCCAGCATCGCGCCAGGATGGGCCACCGTCGCCGACAGCCCGACCACCCTGGTGTTGGCGAGCGCCCGCAGCCGCGCAATGCACAAAGCCAGTTGGTCCCCCCGCTTGGTGCCGGCCAGCGCGTGGATCTCGTCCACCACCACGCACGCCAACCGGGCAAAATATTCCGCGGCATCCTCCTGCGAAAGCAACAACAGCAGGCTTTCGGGCGTCGTCAACAGAATATCCGGCGGGATCGCCCGCTGCCGCGCCCGCCGGTCCGCCGGCGTATCCCCGCTGCGGGTCTCGATCGTGACATCGAGACCCAGCGCCTCAACCGGCGCCTGCAGGTTGCGCGCAATATCGGTCCCCAGCGCCTTCAACGGGCTCACATACAGCGTGTGCAGCTGTCCTGTCCGACGCTCGCTGAGAGCTACCAGGCTCGGCAAAAATCCGGCCAGCGTCTTGCCACCGCCCGTCGGCGCAATCAGCAGCGCATCCACGCCGTCCGCCGCCGCGTCCAGCATGGCGGCCTGATGGTCGCGTAACTGCCAGCCTTTGGCGGCAAACCACGCGGCAAACGCTGTTGGGAGCGATGGCATACGTCACCATATGGTGTATTCATGGTTTGTTCTAGATGAGGGGCGGGAAAAGTGAGGGAAGTAAGCAATACTTTTTGCGAACAAAAAGTAGCAAAAAAACATTGCGATTCTGGGGCATGGGCACTGGTGGGCAACACGCCCATGCCCTGGGGTCACAGAAGTTTTTTGCCTCTTTTTTTCAAAAAAGAAACGTACCCTTGCTAAAATCGTCCCGCCCTCAGGACTGGCTCAAAACCACCCCCCAGGGCCTCTACTGCATCCCCGGCGATTTCCACCTGGACCCCCTCCGGCCGGTGCCCAAAGCCGTCATCACCCACGCCCATGCCGATCACGCTCGCCCGGGCCACGACCACGTACTCGCAACCGCCGGCACGCTCGCGGTCATGCGCACCCGTATGGGCGCCGAGCGCGCCGGCGGCGTGCAGCAGACGCTTCCCTACAACGAGACCCTCCGGATCAACGATGTCAGCGTCACCCTCGTCCCCGCCGGCCATGTCCTGGGCGCGGCCCAGATCGTCATGGAACATGCCGGCTCCCGCATCGTCGTCTCTGGCGACTACAAGCGCCAGCCGGACCCGACCTGCGCCCCGTTCGAGCCGGTGACCTGCGACGTGTTCGTCACCGAAGCCACCTTCGGTCTGCCGGTATTCCGCCATCCCGATGCCGGCGAGGAAATCCGCCGGCTGCTCGCCTCGGTCGCGCTGTTTCCGGAGCGTACGCATGTCGTCGGCGCCTACGCCCTCGGCAAATGCCAGCGCCTTATCGCGGTGCTTCGTCAGTGCGGGTATGACGCGCCGATCTATCTGCACGGCGCGCACATGGCGGTGTGCGAGACCTACCAGGCGCTCGGTGTGGATCTCGGCGACATCCGGCCCGCGACAGTCGCCGCCAAGGCCGAGCTTAAAGGTGCGATCGTGCTGGCCCCGCCCTCTGCGATTGCGGATCGTTGGGCGCGCCGGCTGGAAGATCCTGTGGTGTGCATGGCCTCGGGATGGATGCGCATCCGCCAGCGCGCCAAAGCGGGTGGCGTGGAGCTGCCGCTGATTATCTCTGACCATGCCGACTGGGACGACCTGCTGCGCACCATCCGCGAGACCGCGGCTCCGGAAATCTGGGTGACGCATGGCGCGGAGGAGGCGCTGATCCACGCCGCCAGCCGCATGCAGATCCGCGCCCGCGCGCTCTCCCTGATCGGCTATGGGGAGGAAGAGTGAAGGCGTTCGCGGACCTGCTGGAGCGGCTGCTATATGCACCTGGCCGCAACACCAAAATCTCGCTGCTTCGGGCCTATTTCGCGACGAGGCCGGATCCGGAGCGCGGCTACGCGCTCGCCGCCATCGCGGGCGCGCTGGATTTTCCGGGCGCCAAGCCCGCCGCCCTGAAGGCGCTGGCGGAAGCCCGCTCGGACCCCGCGCTGTTCGCCCTTTCCTATGATTTCGTCGGCGACCTCGCAGAAACCATCGCCCTCATCTGGCCCGGCACCGGCAGCGAACCGCCGGAACTGCCCGAAGTCGTTGACACCCTGCGCGCGGCCAAACGCGACGCCATCCCCGCCATCATCGCCGCATGGTTGGATCGCTGCGACCCATCGACCCGCATCGCGCTTATCAAGCTGATCACCGGCGGCCTGCGGGTCGGCGCCTCGGTCCGGCTGGCCAAACTGGGCATCGCCGAAATGGGGGTGCTGGATATCAACGACATCGAGGAAATCTGGCACGGGCTCACCCCGCCCTATACCGAACTATTCGCCTGGGCGGAGGGCAGGGGCGCGCGACCCGAGTCCGGCGATACGCCGGTGTTCCGGCCGGTGATGCTGGCGCACCCGATCGAGGAGCCCGACCTGCCGCGGCTCGACTGGCGGGCGTTGCGGGCCGAGTGGAAATGGGACGGCATCCGCGTCCAACTTGTCGCGGCCCCGCATGGCAAACGCCTCTACACCCGGACCGCGGACGACATCTCCGGCGGCTACCCCGAAATTCTGGACGCGATGGACTTTCACGCGGTGCTGGACGGGGAATTGCTGGTCATCCGCGACGGCGAGGTCGCCCCGTTTGCGGATCTGCAGCAACGCCTCGGCCGCAAAACCGTCACGGCCGCCTTTCGCGACAAATTCCCGGTTGCGGTCCGCTTGTACGACATGCTGTTCGACGGTGCGGAGGACCTGCGCGCGCTGCCCTTTGACGATCGCCGGGCGCGGCTGGAAGCCTGGTTCGCGGCAACGAAGCCGGCGCGGATGGATCTCTCCCCGTTGATCGCCTTCAAGGACCCCGACGAACTCGCGGCCTTACGCGCCGGCGCGCGGGATGCTGCGATCGAGGGGCTGATGCTCAAACGCGGCGACAGCCCTTACCTCGCCGGCCGCCCCAAAGGATTCTGGTGGAAGTGGAAGCGCGCGCCACTCAGCCTGGATGCGGTGCTCATGTACGCCCAGCGCGGCCACGGCAAGCGCTCGTCGTTTTACTCGGACTACACCTTTGGCGTCTGGGATGAGACCGGCGCCCTGGTGCCGATCGGCAAGGCCTATTCCGGCTATACCGACGCCGAACTTCTCACCCTCGACCGCTGGATCCGCACCCACACGACAGCGCGCTTCGGCCCGGTCCGCGAGGTAGAAAAATCGGTGGTGTTCGAAGTGGGGTTTGATGCGGCGCAGCGCTCGACCCGGCACAAATCGGGCGTGGCCCTTAGGTTTCCGCGCATCTTGCGGCTGCGGATGGATAAACCTGCGGCAGAGGCTGATAGGTTGGAGACGGTATTGAAGTTGGTTTAAGCAAAGGCTTCTTTTTTTAAACAGCAGCAAAAAGCTTCTGGCCTCGTGGGCCATGGGCGTCTGCGCCGCCAACGCTCATGGCCCAGAGTTCCAAAATTTTTTTGCTACTTTTTGTTCACAAAAAGTAGCACCTATCCTTCCACGACCCTGACGATCGCCTCGATCGCCGCGACCAAAAGCACCGCCCACGTCAAAATCGCCCCGCCCGCGCGCGGCGGGTTCGGCGCCTTCATCATCATGCCGACCGGATGCGCAATGCGGGCTAAGACCAGCGCGACGCACAGCGCCAGCACCAAGGGCCGCGGCGCGCCCGCGGCTTCGATGCCGCCGATCAGCAGCAGCGCCATCGGCACATACTCCGCAAAATTGCCGTGCATGCGGATCGCCGTCTGCATTTTCTGCGCGCCCGCCGTGCCGGCGCCGTCTCCGGTAATCGTTCGCGTATCGATCCGGCAGCGCACTACATTGAAGGACAGTGCGACGAAGATCAGCCCGAGAACGCCCGCTGTGCCGAGCGTGATCGGGACGCCGTACAGGGTCATAGCAAAGTGCCTCCGCTCCATTGATACTGTGGCGCAATTTTGAGACGTACCGGCCCCGGTCCGATCATGCCGGCGCGTTCGACCGAGGCAACGATGCCGCGGCGATGTTTGGCGGCCTTGACGAATGCCGTGTCAAGCTCGGAACGGTCAGGAAAATGCCGGGCGATTTCAGCACCTGCGAACCGGCAGGGCGCGTTATCGCCCTCGTTGACCAGTACGGCGCCATCGCCAAAAAACAGCCGCGTGCCCCAGGGGATGCGCGTGAAGTCCGGCACACCCTCGATGACGATGTTGGCGCCGATCCAACCGGCATCGAGCCTCGGCAGGGCCATCCGCCGCGCGATCTCATCGAGTTCCTCCAGCGACACGATGGTGAGCTGGCGGCCGGAGCGCATCGGCATGTTCTTTTCATACCAGCGCTCGCGTGCCCCGGCTTTGCGGGCGAAACCGTAATGCCGGTCGCCCGGAATCCCTTGCAGGTCGACGGTTAGTTCCGCTACCATTGCCGAGGCGAAGTGGCTGCTCACTTCGGTCCTGCGCACCTCGCAAACGCGGGCATGAAAATCCGGCAAATTTCTGTCCTTCGGATAACGGATTTCGAATTCATGAAAGTTTTAAGCAGGGCGACTCTTCAGGAGCACTCCGCCCGATTACACATTATATGCGCGATTACGTTCAACAGATAAGGAATGCAGACATGGTCGAGACGCCTTACAACGCGCCTGTTGGCGCTACCGAAACGCTGTCCGCCTCGTCGATGAACCCCGAATTGTTCATGCGCAACTGGCAGGCGGCCGGCATGCGGATGCTGCGGGCGCAGGAGCGGATGCTGCATGGGATGATGCGCGCCGCGAAGCTCGAGATGCAGTTCGGCCAGGAGCTGATGAGCAACCGGATGACACTGCTGCAGCCGACGAGCTCGGCCCAGGCGGCGACTGAGCGGGCCGTGCAGAGCATCGAACGCATGATGGAAATGATGCGCGCGGTGACCGAAGAGCTGCGCAGCGGCTTCGCCGAGGCAACCAAGCTGATGACCGAGGGTGCAAGCGCCGAAATCCAGGAGGCCGCGGGCAAGGCGACCGAGGTCATGGAGCAAAGCGCGCGCCGCGCCGAAGACATGATGCAGGCGACCGCGCAGCACGGTGCTGATGTTTCGCGTGACGCGGCTGCGCGCACCGATGACGCCGTGGAGAAAGCCAAGGAACTTTTGCCGGGTTATGGCGAGGCGCATAATAACGACTAAGAGAGTTAAAAAAGCGCTTCTTTTTTGAAAAAAGAAGCAAAAAACTTTTGAATCGTTTGGCCATGGGCTTTGATGTCGCCCGCGCCCATGGCCAAAGTTTTTTGCTGATTTTGTTCAAAAAATAGTTCTTAACCTGCCTTAGCCTTAGCCTTAGCCTTCGGCCGCGCCTTTGGTTTTGCCTTCGGAGCGGCATCCTTAACGGCAGCTTTGGCTTTCGGGGCAGCCTTCTTCGCCGCACCCTTCTTGCCCTTCGGCGCCAGCACCTTGCCCTTTTCCGCCAGCAGCGCCACCGCCTGGTCAAGCGTTATGTCCGCGAGCTCCGTACCCCGGGGCAGGTTCGCGACCATGCTGCCCCATTGCGCGTAGGGGCCAAATCGCCCTTTGCGGGCCACGACAGGTGCCTTGTCCTTGGGGTGATCGCCGAGGCTCCGGATCGAATCCTGTTTTTTGCCGATCAGGTCCATGGCGCGGTTCAGCCCGACATGCAGCACGTCGTCGTCGCGGTCGAGCGAGGCGTAGATCGCGCCCATTTTCACATAGGGCCCGAACCTGCCAACGCCCGCCTCGATTTTCTGCCCGCTTTCGGGGTGCAGCCCGACAAGGCGCGGCAGCGAGAGGAGCCCGAGCGCGTCCTCCAGTGTAAGGCCCTCAGGGTCCATGCCCTTGGTGAGCGACGCGCGCTTGGGCTTGGCTTTTTTGTCGTTCGGATCAGGCTCGCCCTGCTGCACATACAGGCCGTAGGGGCCGCGCTTCAGCGAAATTTCCTCGGCCGTGTCAGGATGCTGGCCGAGCATCCGCATGCCGTCCTTCAGCGTATCGTCAGGGTTCTCGCCGCCGTCGATCGCAAGTTTGCGGGTATACTGGCAGGCCGGATAGTTAGAACAGCCGATAAAGCTGCCGAAACGACCGAGTTTCAGCCCGATCCGCCCGGTGCCGCAGGCGGGGCACACCCGCGGGTCCGTTCCATCGGCGCGCACCGGGAAAAAATGCGGCCCGAGATCGGCATCCAGCGCATCGATGACGTCGGAGATTTTCAGATCCTTCGTCTGCGCGACGGCTTCCGAAAAATCCGCCCAGAATGCCCGCAACACGTCCCGCCATTTCGCCGTGCCCTCGGCGATCTCATCGAGTTGTTCCTCGAGCGAGGCGGTGAAGCCGGTATCGACGTAGCGCGCGAAAAAACTGGTGAGGAAGGCGGTGACCAGCCGGCCGCGATCCTCGGGGATGAACCGGCGGTTCTCGAGGCGGACATAATTGCGGTCACGCAGCACGGTGAGGATCGAGGCGTAGGTCGAGGGCCGGCCGATGCCGAGCTCCTCCATTTTTTTCACGAGCGATGCCTCGGAGTAGCGCGGCGGCGGCTGGGTGAAATGCTGGGTAGCGTCGACCTTGCCGGTTTTCAGCGGGTCGCCCTTGGCAATCGGCGGCAGGATGCGCGCATCATCGTCCTCGGCGGCCGCATCGTCGAGGTCTTCGCGGTACAGCTTTAAAAACCCGTCAAAGGCGAGCACCGAGCCGGTGGCCCGCAGCGTCTGCCCGGCGCCATCGGTCATATCCACACTGGTCTGGTCGAGTTCGGCCGCCTGCATCTGGCAGGCCATCGCACGCTTATAGATCAGTTCGTAAAGCCTGGCCTGCTCCGCACTCAGGATTTTGGCGATACGCTCGGGTTTCAGCGTGATGTCGGTGGGGCGGATCGCCTCATGGGCTTCCTGGGCGTTCTTGGTCTTGGAGACGAATTCGCGGGGTGCGGCGGGCAGGTAGTCGGGTCCGAAATCGGCCTTGATCTGGCTGCGCATAGCCGTCACCGCTTCTTTCGAGAGCTGCACACCGTCGGTCCGCATATAGGTGATCAGCCCGACGGTCTCGCCGCCGATTTCCACGCCCTCATAAAGCTGCTGGGCGAGGCGCATGGTCTGCTGCGACGAAAACCCGAGCTTCCGGCTTGCCTCCTGCTGCAAGGTCGAGGTGATGAAGGGCGGCGGCGGGTTGCGGCGCGTGCGCTTTTGCTCGACAGAGGCGACACTGAAACGCCCCGCCTCGACGGCGGCCTTGGCGGCGAGCGCCTTGCCCTCATCGTTCAGGTCGAACTGGTCAAGCTTTTTGCCCTGGAAATGCGTCAGACGGGCGGGGAAGGGGGCGCCGCCCGGCGTGACCATCCCGGCCTCGATCGTCCAATATTCGCGAGGCTTGAAAACCTCGATCTCGGCTTCGCGCTCGCAGATCAGCCGGAGCGAGACCGACTGCACGCGCCCGGCCGAACGGCTGCCCGGCAGCTTGCGCCAGAGCACGGGCGAGAGGGTAAAGCCGACCAGGTAGTCCAGCGCGCGACGGGCGAGATAGGCCTCAATCAGCGGCTGATCCAGCGCGCGGGGCGCGGCCATGGCGGCCTTGACCGCGGTTTTCGTGATCTCGTTGAACGTCACCCGCAGCACGTTCACGCCTTTCAGCGCGTTTTTGTCCTCGAGCATGGCGCGGACATGCCAGGATATCGCCTCGCCCTCGCGGTCAGGGTCGGTCGCGAGGTAGAGCGTTTTCGCCCCTTTGAGGGCCCGGGCAATCTCACCCATATGCTTCTGCCCGCGCTCATCAGCCTCCCACGACATCGCGAAATCATCGTCCGGGCGCACCGAGCCGTCTTTCGGCGGCAGATCCCGCACATGTCCAAAGGAGGCGAGGACGTGATAGGAATCGCCCAAATATTTATTGATCGTCTTCGCCTTGGAGGGGGATTCGACGACGACGATATCAGTCAATAACCGTTCCAATCATGCGTATCATGCGTGTCATTCGTATATCTGTGGAGTGCTCTTTAAAGGTCACTTTAGAGTTCAGTTCGCGCCACGCGGTTGCCAGGCAAAGTCTCGATCAACCCCGCGAGCTCAAGCTCCAGTAGAACCGCCGTGACGGCAGCCTGCGACAACTGGCAGCGCCGCGCGATCTCGTCAACTGGAGCCGGATCGGCACTTATCACCGCGGCGACCGCAATCCGGGCGCGGCTCATATCGGCTTCACTGGGCGGCTGCGCTGAGATCACCGCCGCCGGCTCGGCAAACGCGGCCAGAACCCCCGCGCCGATATGCGCGGGCAGGTTGCCAAAAACATCGGCGGCGGACTCGGTCAGATGCGCGCCCTGGCGGATCAGGTCGTTGGCGCCGCGCGCCCGGGGGTCGAGCGGTGAGCCGGGAACGCCGAAAATCTCACGGCCGGCCTCCAGGGCGAGGCGCGCCGTCAGCAGCGAACCGGAGCGCTCCGCCGCCTCGACGACGACGAGGCCGAGCACAAGGCCGGCGATGATGCGGTTGCGTTTGGGAAAATGCCGTCCCTGCGGCGCCGTGCCGAGCGGCGCTTCGGCCACGACCGCACCTTCGGCCGCAATCCGTTCCTGCAGCGCTGCGTTCTCGGGCGGGTAGGGCATATCGAGCCCGCCCGCGATGACGGCAACCGTCCGCCCGCTGCGCATCGCCCCGGTATGCGCCGCCGTATCGATGCCGCGCGCGAGCCCGGACACCACGGTCAGCCGCCCCGCAAGTTCGGCGGCGATGGTTTCGGCAAACCGCATGCCGTTGATCGATGCGTTGCGGGCGCCGACGAGGCCGATCGAGGGGGCAGAGAGCAGCTTCGCATCCCCCAGCACCGCGATGCAGGCGGGCGCGTCGGGGAGCTCGGCCAATAGCGGCGGGTAGTCCGGTGCGTCCAGAAACAGCAGGCGCGCGCCGCGTTTGGCCAGCGCGGCCAGTTCCGGCTCGATCTCGGCCGCCGTCGGGATGCGTGGTGCCGTCGCCCTGCCGCCGGCGCGTGAGAGCTCGGGCAAGGCGCCCAAAGCCCGCGTGGCGTCGCCAAAACGCGCCATCAACCGCCGGTACGTGACCGGCCCGACACTCTCGGTCCGGACCAGCCGCAGACGGTCGATGTCGGCGTTCATGCGAGGGGTGGCTCAGGCATTCTGCTTGGCGCCGATCCGTGGCTCCTCGCCGCCCAGCAGCCGCCGGATGTTTGCCCGGTGCTTCCAGAACACCAGCACGGCCATGATCAGAACCGTGGCCGTCGTGTCGCGCGTGGAAAAATGCCATGCGAGAGCCGGGGCGATCGCCGCTGTCACAAGGGCAGCGAGCGAGGAGATGCGCCCGATCAGCGCGACGATGAGCCAGATCGCGCAGGCGATCAGCCCGACCGGCCAGCTCAGCGCCAGCAGCACGCCGACCCCGGTCGCGACCCCCTTGCCGCCCTTGAAACCGAGCCAGAAGGGATAGAGATGCCCGAGGAATGCCGCGAGCGCCGCAAGATGCACGCCGCCATGGCCGTAGGCCTCGATCCACAGCACCGGGATTGCCCCCTTCGCCGCATCCAGCAGCAGTGTCGCCAGCGCGAGCTTTTTGTTGCCGGTGCGCAGCACGTTGGTCGCACCAATGCTGCCCGAGCCAATTTTCCGGACATCGCCCAGACCCGCGGCGCGCGTGAGGATCAGCCCGAACGGCGTCGAGCCGATGATGTAGGCGAATAGAATGATGAGAAGATGCGTCATGCTTGCCCAAAAAATACCTGGTTGCCCGCCTTCCAAGTGCCGAGCACGACGCCCTCCAGGGCGCGGCCGTCGAACGGCGTATTCTGGCCCTTGCCCGGCAACTGCCCCGCGGTCACGCGCCAGGAGCGGCTGGGGTCGAACAGGCACAGATCCGCAGGTGCACCTTTCGCGATGCGGCCGGTCTCGATCCCCAGCCATGCCGCGGGTTTGACGGTCAACAACGCGAGCGCCTGCGCCATCGTGAGATGGCCGGACTGGACCTGGGCAAGCGTCACTCCAAGCAATGTAACAAGGCCGGCACCACCGGGCGATGCCTCCGCAAAAGGCTGGCGCTTGTCATCGGCATCCCGCGGCTGGTGGTCCGAGGCGATGGCGTCGATCGTACCGTCCGCCAACGCGGCCAGCACGGCCTGGCGGTCAGCCTCCGTGCGCAGCGGCGGTGAGAGCTTGGCATAGGTCCGAAAGTCGCCGATCGCGGTCTCGTTCAGATCAAAATACGGCGGGGCGGTATCCGCCGTGACATGCAGCCCCTCATGCTTGGCCTGCGCGATCAGCGCGCAGCCCTCCGCCGTGGAGACATGGGCGAAATGCACCGCACCGCCGGTGAGGGCTGCGAGGCGGATGTCGCGCGCAATGCAGATCGCCTCGGCGGCGGCGGGAATACCGGGCAGCCCCATCCAGCTGGCCCGCGCCCCCTCTGTCGCGGCCCCGCCGGCGGCAAGTTCGGCATCCTCGGGATGCTGGACAATCCGCATGCCAAAGCCGCTGGCATAAGCAAGAGCGCGGCGCATCAGCCGGGATGACGCAATCGCCCGCTGGCCGTCGGTGAACGCGATCGCCCCCGCCGCCTTCAGCAGCCCGTATTCCGCCAGCTCCTCGCCGCGGCAGCCGCGTGTCGCCGCAGCATAGGGCAGGAGGGTCAGGCTGCCGGTCTCCTGCCCGCGCGCCGTGATCAGGCGCGCGATCGCCGGATCATCGATCGCGGGTGCTGAATCCGGCAGAACCGCGATCGTCGTGATGCCGCCCGCCGCCGCGGCCAGAGCGGCCGAGGCGATGGTCTCGCGGTATTCAAACCCAGGCTCACCGAGGAACGCCCGCAGGTCGACCAGGCCGGGGCAGAGGATGGCCCCCTCCGCTTCGACGATTTGCGCGCCATCCGGACGGCCGAGGGAAGGGCCGAAATCCGCAATCACGCCATCCTTTATCAGCAGCTCACCTTCGACCAAAGTCTGAGCAGCGCTATCCAAAAACCTGATTTTGCGGAATAAAAACATTAGTTATAGCCGCGCGCCAGAGAATCCAGCACGGCCATGCGGACCGCGACCCCCATCTCCACCTGCTCCTTGATCAACGAGCGCGCAGCGTCGTCGGCGATGTCGCTGTCGATCTCCACGCCCCTGTTCATCGGCCCCGGATGCATCACCAACGCGTCCGGCTTGGCGTAGCCGAGCTTTTTGCGGTCCAGCCCGTAGAACGCAAAAAACTCCCGCGCACTTGGGATCAGCCCACCGCTCATGCGCTCGCGCTGCAGCCGCAGAGCCATCACGATGTCCGCCCCCGCGAGCCCCGCCGCCATGTCGTGATAAACCGTCACACCCGGTGCCTCGATCCCGGCCGGGATGAGCGTCGGCGGGCCGATGACGCGCACAAAGTTTCCCAGCATGGTGAGGAGCAAAATATTGCTCCGCGCGACGCGCGAATGCGCGATATCGCCGCAGATCGCGACCGTCAGCCCCGAGAGCCGGCCCTTGCGGCGGCGTATGGTGAGCGCGTCCAGCAGCGCCTGCGTCGGGTGCTCATGTGTGCCGTCCCCCGCATTGATCACGGCTGCGTCAACTTTCTGGGCGAGCAAAGCCGGCGCGCCGGAGCGGTTATGTCGCACGACCAGCAGGTCGCAGTTCATCGCATTCAGCGTCGCTGCCGTGTCCAGCAGCGTCTCGCCCTTGGTGACCGAAGACGTGGCGACCGACATGTTGATCACGTCCGCCCCAAGCCGCTTGCCGGCCAGCTCGAAGCTCGTCCGGGTACGTGTTGAATCTTCAAAGAAAAGATTGATGAGCGTACGGCCACGCAACAGATCGCGCTGGGTCTTGCCTGACCGATTCAACAACACGTAGCTCTCGGCAAGATCGAGCATGGCCGTGACGGCAACCGGATTCAGGCCCGCAATGCCGAGAAGATGCCGGGGATGGGTCATTAAACCGCGCTTAGACCACAACCTCCCGTCACCTGGGAAGATGGGGAGGTGAGGGGTGTCTGATTTTAAGTTATTGAAACCAAACCACTGCGCGCCGAAATGACAGTCCAGACATAAGGCCGGAGTAAAAATGAAGAAATTTCTAATGATCAGCGCGTTATGCGGCCTCTCTGCCTGCGCGTCGGTTCCGTTCATGAACGAACCGCCGGTGCCGACGACACCGGCAACCCCGGTCTTCTTCCAGCCATTTTCGGCCAACCTCGACCAGCCGGCGCTCGACACCATCGCCGCCGCCGCCAAAGCCGCCAATGAGGAACCCGGCGCGCAAGTGACCGTGATCGGGGCCGCCGACGGCGTCGGCAGTGCTGCGGCCAATAAATACCTGTCCAAGACCCGCGCCCAGGTGGTCGCCGACCAGCTCGAGACCGACGGCGTCGACCCCAGCCGCCTGCGCATCCGGGGCGAGGGGACCGCCCCTTCGCCGGCCCCAGCAGCCGGGGCCGCACAGTCGGCAAGGCGGGCGCTTATTCAGATAGGCGGGTAGCGAGCGAACTGAGCAAGGGCTTATTTTTGAAAAAAGAAGCGAAAAACTTTTGGAAATTTGGGCCTCGGGAGGCTTTACTGCCGAGGGTTAAGATAGACAGATGTCGTTGTGGGGAGAAAAGTCTTGGTTAAAGCGATTTGGAAAGGGACTGTAATTGCGGAGTCGGAGGCAACTGTTGTCGTTGAAGGCAATCATTATTTCCCGCTGGACGCGGTAAATAAAGAAGTGCTGCGAGAAAGCACCACCACTAGCCGGTGCCCGTGGAAGGGCACGGCAAACTACTACTCTGTCGAGGTCGACGGCGCGCTGAACAAGGACGCCGCCTGGTACTACGCCCAACCACTCCCCGCCGCCGCCAACATCACAGGCCGCGTGGCGTTCTGGAAGGGTGTGCAGATTTCTTAGTCGCGGTGTGCCAATCTCTCGGTTTCCGTCGTGGGAACTCCCTCGCCTCATAAAGTTGAACGTTCCGGAGTATAACCTCTATCTTCGCCGTTATGCCGAAGAGTTTTGGGAGTTGATATGTTATGCTGTTCACCCTGAGGTGATGCCGTGAATCGGTCATGAGTAACGCCGCTCCGATTTTCGACAAACTCAAAGATGACCTCACGGCCGCGATAAAACGTCGCACGCGCGGCTATCTGCAGGATAGGCTGCAATGCGGCGCGTATATTTATGGCGCCGGCGGTTTTGGCCGCCGCATTGCACGGCTTATGAGCGACCGGGATATTCCTTGCCTGGGTATCATCGACCGCCGTGCCGGCACCGGACTGGTTGAAGCCAGAAATGTTCCGGTTCTGCATCCCAAATCCATTTCGAGCGCGGACTGCGCCGGTAAAACCGTTGTTTTAGGTATTTTCAATCCATTCGATGATTTTGGAGAAATTGTTCGCTGGCTTCGGAGCGCTGGTTTCGCGGAAATCCTTTGGGGCGCTGACTTGCCTGAGGCGTTTGGACCCGATATAGCCGATTTCTGGCTCTCTGGGCGGCAGATTTTCATCGATCAGTTCGATCGCATTCGCGCGCTCGGGAATAGTCTTGCCGATCAAACCTCGATCGACACACTAGCCACGATTATTCGGTTCCGGGCTCTCAATGGTGATCGCCTCGATCCGGCGCCCAGCTTCGGAACGCAGTATTTGCCGGATGACCTTCACGGTTTCAGCCGGCCGATCACCTTTCTCGACGGCGGCGCTTATGACGGTGACACCCTGCGCGCGCTTCAAAAGTTTGGCGTCGAAATTTCTCAATGGTTGGCGTTCGAGCCTGATCGGTCAAATTTCGCCAAACTTGCGGCTTTTGGCGCCACCTGTGGCGTGCCAGCAACGCTCATGCCGTGCGGCCTGTCGGACCGGGCACATATTGTGCAGTTTGCGGAGGGACACGACACTGGGTCGCGCGTTTTAGAAGATGTCCAGACAGGGGTCAGCGTCCAATGCGTAGCTGTTGATGACGTTTTCCAGAACGTTCCAATTGACTACGTAAAGCTTGATATCGAAGGAGCGGAAGGGGCAGCGCTTCGGGGCATGGCTAAAGCCGTGCAAAAATATCGTCCTCGGCTGGCCGTCAGCGCGTATCACCGGCCGGCAGATTTGTGGGACATTCCGCTGCAACTTTCGGACATGATGCCCGACGGTAAACTCTACCTGCGGCACCATTACCCAAATGCGTTCGAAGTCGTCGCGTACGCGTTTCCCTGAACAAATCGGCTGCGGCAGGGAGTTGAGATAAACCCTCCAACCGACGACAAGCCTTACCGACACCATAATCAAGTCTCGAGATCGCAGAATCAATATTATGGAAAGTGGAAAATCTTCACTTTGCTGGGAAAAGTATGAGGTTTCGTGACATTTACTCACTTTTAACCTCTTAACGCTTCATCTTTCGCAACTTATACGTTATTATGTCTGTCGTAGATCGAATAAAGCGAGGTTCGACATGATCAGTCCTACGTCAGCCGTGCCGTCTGCCCCTCCTGTCATAACGGATAACGAGAGCGTGCGGGTTTTGGGCTCGGTGGAGACGCCGCAGCAAGTCATCCCGCCGGGGTCCGATGGCACCGTGGTTGCCACATTGGAAGGTGGCGCCGCCGAAGTGCAATTCGGCCCCCCGGTATCCGCGGTCGAGACCGTGTCGCAGGACGTCCTCGCGATCGCCTAAGTCCCGGTTTAAAAAAAGTTTTTGGCTCCTTTTTTCAAGAAAGAAGCGCTTGCTTCTGCGGCCTAGAACTCCAGAACCATCCCATCATAGCCCGGCTCGACCCCGTCCGGCAGTATGCCGCGCAAGTGCCCATCATCCATGTCCGGCCCCATATGCGTAAGAATGGTGCGCTTGGGCCGCAGCTTTTTCACCCAGTCCAGCACCTGGTCGAGGTTGGCGTGGGTCGGGTGCGCCTGGCCGAGCGTGAAGCAATCAACCACAAAAATATCGAGGTTTTCGAGGTCGGCGAGTGCCGCGAGGTCGAGCCGCACGACATCCGTGCAATAGGCGAAATTTTTGATGCGCAGGCCGGTCGAGCGTGAAAACCCGTGATCCTGGTCGATAAGCCGGACGAGCATCCCAAGGATTTCAAGCGTTTCCGGGGGCACAAAGGCCGTTGTCTCCAGCACCGGCCGGCTGAAAAAGCCGCCATTAAACGGCCGGAAGGCGTAGTCGAAGCGCTGGCGCAGCTCGGCCAGGGTGGTCTCGCGGGCGTAGGTCGGCATCGGCGCGCCAAGCACGCGGTTGAGGATGCGGATCTCGTCCAGGCCCGCGATGTGGTCGGCATGCGCGTGGGTGTAGAGCACGGCATCGATCCGGCCGATGCCGCAGCTGGTTAGCTGCAGGCGAAGATCTGGCCCGGTGTCGATCAGCAGGTTTTTTCCCGCATCGGTCGTGAAGACGATGCTGGGGCGGGTGCGCCGGTTACGCGGTTCGGCGGGGTTGAGCTTGCCCCAGTCGCCAAAACCATCGGAGCCGCCGATCTGTGGGGCGCCGGCCGATCCGCCGGCGCCGAGGATGGTCGCTTTCATGCGGCTTTCCGGTAGAGGCGCCTGAAATTCTCCGTGGTCCGTGCGGCGATCGCCTCGGGCGTCAGCCCCCTCACCCGCGCCAGCACGTCGGCCGTGTGGCGCGTATAGGCTGGCTCATTGCGTTTGCCGCGGAACGGCACGGGCGCCAGATACGGCGAATCGGTCTCCACCAGCAGCCGGTCCAGCGGCATGTCGGCGGCGATGGCGCGCAGCTCCTCGGATTTCGGGAAGGTCAGGATGCCGGAGAATGAGATGTAGCCGCCCATCTCGATCGCGGCCTCGGCGAGCGCGCGGCCGGATGAGAAGCAATGCAGTAAAAAATCGAAGGTCTGGCCCCCTGCCCGCTCTTCGCGCAGGATTTTGATGATGTCGTCATCGGCGTCGCGCGCGTGGATGGCGAGCGGCAGACCGGAAATATGCGCAGCACGGATATTGGCGCGAAAATTCTCGGCCTGCACGGCCGGGTCTGCGTCCTTGTAGAAGTAATCGAGGCCGGATTCGCCGATGCCGATGACCTTTGGATGCTCGGCCAGGGCGGCGATGGCTTCCGGCGCCGGCACCGGGCCCTCCTCGCCGGCATGGTTGGGATGGATGCCGACACAGGCCCAGACATCATCATGCGCCGCGGCGATAGCGATCGCCTGGGCGGACTGGGTAAGTGTCACGCCGATGGTCACCATCTGCGTGACACCGGCGGCGCGGGCTCGGGCGATGACCGCCTCGGCCTCGCCCGGGGCGTTAAAATAATCGAGATGGCAGTGGCTATCGATCAGCATCAGGCGGCGTCCACGATGCGGGGGAACAGCCCGGCCGGCGCCGGCAGGGCGGTCCCTTCCGGAACGAGCGCGCCGCGTGCCGCAAAATCCCTCGCCTCCTCGGAAACACCAAGCTGGTCCAGCAGTTTGGCCATCGTATCCGGCATAAACGGCTGCAGCACCAGAGCGATGACCCGCAAGGTGCTGGCGAGCACATTGAGCACGGTGTTCATGCGCGCCGTATCAGTTTTTCTCAGTGTCCAGGGCGCCTGATGGTCGATATAGCCGTCGGCGGCACGGATCACCTTCCACACCTCTTCGAGCGCCTCCGCAAAGGCAAGGCGGTTGATGGCGGCGCGTACGCTGTCCGGCAGCCGGTCGGCCGCAGCCAGCAGCGCCTGGTCCGACTCATGCAGCGCACCGCGCGCGGGCATAGCAGCTCCCGCGTTCTTGTTGATGAAGGAGAGCGTGCGCTGCGCCAGGTTGCCAAGCCCGTTGGCGAGCTCGGCATTGATCCGGCCGATCAGGTTCTTGCGCGAAAAATCGCCGTCATTGCCGAACGGCACCTCGCGCAGGAAATAGAACCGCACGGGATCGAGCCCGAACTCGTCGATCAGGCCGCGCACGTCGATCGCGTTGCCGAGCGACTTGCTCATCTTCTCGCCCTCTACCGTCCACCAGCCGTTGGAATAAACGCGCCGGGGCAGCGGAATATCAGCCGCCATCAGGAAGGCCGGCCAGTACACGGCATGAAAGCGGATGATCTCCTTGCCGACCAGATGGACATCCGCCGGCCAGTATTTGGCGCGCGCGCCGTCCATGTCCGGGTAGCCGACGGCGGTCAGGTAGTTCACCAGCGCGTCCAGCCAGACATACATCACGTGCCGCTCATCACCCGGCACGGGAATGCCCCAGGAGAAACTCGTGCGGCTGATCGAGAGGTCGCGCAGGCCGGCGCGCACGAAACTCAGCACCTCGTTGCGCCGTGAAGCGGGCTGGATGAAGTCGGGATGCGCTTCATAATACGCCAGAAGTTTGTCCTGAAACGCGCTGAGCTTAAAGAAATAAGATGGCTCGACCACCCATTCCACCGGCGCGCCGGTCGCGGTTGCAAAGCGCGTGCCGTCCGGCCGCTTTTCAGTTTCATCCTCGTCGTAGAACGCCTCGTCGCGCACCGCGTACCAGCCCTCATAGGCGCCGAGGTAGATCGTGCCCGCGGCCTCGAGCTGCCGCCAGATCGCCTGCGCCGCGGCCTTATGGCGGGCCTCCGTCGTGCGGATAAAATCATCGTTCGAGATGTTCATCCGGCGCGCCATGTCCTGGAAATCGGCCGCCACGCGATCGGTGAAGGATTGCGGGTCGAGCCCGGCGTTACGCGCCGCCGCCTCGACTTTCTGGCCATGCTCATCGGTGCCGGTGAGGAAAAACACATCGTACCCGTCCAGCCGTTTGAAACGCGCCAGCACGTCGGCCGCCGTCGAGGAATAGGCGTGGCCGAGATGCGGGGCACCGTTCACGTAATAGATCGGCGTCGTGATGTAGAAGGTTTTTCGGCTCATGACCTGTGCAACTGGCTGAGCGCCACGATCACCGCGGCGCGCTTATCGAGGTTGAGACCTACCACCTCACGGCTGAGTTTTCCAAATTCCTGCCAGTCCGCGACACGACCCGCGAGGGCTGCCGGTGGGGTGCCGGCGCGCGCGGCAGCCCTGGTGCGCGCCGCGAGCCCAGTGCGCAACAACGCGAAAAACACTTCGAACTTATCCACACCCTCGACCTGCCGGGCGATGCTGTCGGCGATGTTCTGGGCCCGGACCGGGCTCACCGGCGCATCGAGCACCTCGTCGACCAGGCCTGCCAGCACGACGCCGCCCTCCTGTGCCAGCTGCAGAGCGTTACCGATGCTCCCTTCCGCGAGAGCCGCCAATTTTTCGCGCGCCGCCGAATCGAGGTCCGGCGCGTAGTCCGCCAGCAGTGCGGTTGTTTGAGTGTCCGTGAGCGGCGCCAGCGGCAGTGCGCGGCACCGGCTGCGGATCGTCGGCAGCAGCCGTCCCGGTGCCGCACTCAGCAGGAGCAGAATGGCGCGGGCCGGCGGCTCCTCCAGCAGTTTCAGCAGCGCGTTGGCGGCATTGGCGTTCATATCCTCGGCGCCATCGATCACCACGACGCGCCAGCCGCCCTCCGCCGGGGTCAGCCGCATGAACGCGCTCGCCTGCTGCACCGTGGCGATGACGATTTCCGATTGCAGTTTTTCAGTCTTTTCGTTGATCCGCCGCTCGACCGTGAACAGATCGGGATGTGTGCCGGCAGCGACCCGGCGGAACACGCCATCGGTCTCGGCCAGGCTGAGATCAGGGGTCTGCGCGCCCGCCAGCAGCCAGCGCGCGAAGCGGAACGCAAGCGTTGCCTTGCCGATGCCGGGCTGGCCGGAGATCAGCCAGCCGTGGTGCAGCCGGCCGGAGGTTGCGGCATGGAGCAGCGAGCCCACCGCCGCCTCATGCCCGACAAAATGCGGGTTCGCGCGCGGCTCGCGCATCAGCGGCCGGTGCGCTCCCGCAACGCCTGGCGCATCACGTCCACCACGGCGACCGGCGGCAGGTCGGCATTTACCATGACGCAGCGGCCGGGCTCGGAGGCCGCGATGGCGCGGAAGCCATGCGCCACGCGCGCCATCAAGTCCGGGCCCATGCGTTCGTAGCGATCACTCGGGCCGCCCCGGGCGGCAAGGCGGGCCAAAGCCGTTGTTGTGGGCAGCTCCAACATGAAAGTGATATCGGGCCTGAGGTTGACCAGGCGCACCAGGCTCGCGACGGCGGCCACATCCACGCCCAGACCGTAGGCCTGATAGGCCATGGTGGAATCATAAAAGCGGTCGCAGATGACGATTTTGCCGGCCTCCAGAGCGGGGCGTATTTTCGTTGCCACGTGGTCGGCCCGGGCGGCGAAAAGAAGCATGGTCTGCGCCAGGGTGTCGAGCGGGGTGTCGCCCAACAGCAAGGCACGGATGGCTTCGGCACCCGGCGTGCCGCCAGGCTCACGGGTCAGGATCGTCTCATAGCCTTCGTCGTTCAGCCGTGCGGCAAGGCCGGCGGCGGCGGTCGATTTGCCTGCTCCCTCGCCGCCCTCCAGCGTTACGAACAGCCCGCTGCGTTGCGTCACCGGCACGTCCGGGCACTGCCGTGAAAAAAATCCCTCAACGGACGATGATCTCTGGATCGCTGACGCCCAGATCGAGGACTTGCTGCAAGGCCGCGTCGGCGGCGGCGACGGAGGTATAGGGGCCGGCCTCGACGGCGTAGAGCACCCGGTCACCGCCCGCCATCGGCACGATCCGGACCGGCAGATCTCCCAGGCGCGCCATCATGCGAAAGGCGTCGTATTCGCGGCCGAAACCGGGGATCTGCACGTAAAGCGGCCCCGGGCTCGGCGGCGTGACAGTCACCTCACCCGAGAGCGGCACGGCGGCCGCGACGTTATCGCCCGCTTGCGGGGTGAGATTCTGGATAATGGCGGGATTGGCGCCCCCTGGAGGGCCGAGCGGCTGTGCGGTCACGCCCGCCACTGGTGCTGCGGTGATTTTGGGTCCGGCTCCGAGCGCGCCATCGAGTGCTGCGGTCCTGGCCGCATCCAGCGTCACCTCCACCTCGACCACGCCCTCCGGTGGAAATCCGAGAAGGGACGCCACCCGCGGCGTCACCTCGAGCACCCGCCCCGGCATGGCGGGCCCGCGGTCGTTCACCCGCACCTGCGTGCTGTAGCCATTGACAAGGTTGGTGACGGTGACGATCGCCGGCAGCTGCAGCACCGGACTCGCGGCGGCCAGCGCGCTGGCATCGTAGGTCTCGTTATCGCCGGTGTAATACGGCGCGTCGTCGCCGTAGACGGTGGCGAGGCCGGTCACATCATAACTGTTGAAATTGCGCGGATACCGCCACTCGCCGCCAACCTGATAGGGATAGCCGACGATGAACTTCACAGGCCCGGGCGATGGCGGCGGCGGTGCTGGGTGCACGCAGCTGGAGAGCCCGACCAGAGCGGCCAGAACGCTGCGGTTGATCACGCCGCGAGCACCATGCGCCCGAGGGCGCCGACCGCAAGGGCATAGAAATCAGAAGGATTGTACCGGCGGATCACGTGAAAATTCCCATACAAAAGAAACGCCTCGCCCCCGGCCCCGTCGGGCAGCAACAGCGCCGCCGGCGTGTCGGCGGCGAGCGTCTCCGCCCCTGGCAGCCGTTGCACGCCGAGCTGCTCCCAGTAGCCAATAGTCCGCACGTTTTCGCGCCCGCTATCGTCGACGTCCAGGTTCCCCGGCGCAAGGACCGGCTCGCTCGATGGCAAACCAGGCTGCCAGCCGTCTTTCGCGAGGTAATTGGCCATCGAGGCGAGCGTGTCGGCGTCCGACCCCCAGATGTCGGGCCGGCCATCGCCCGCGAAAGACACGGCGGTCGAGAGATACACGCTCGGCATGAATTGCGGCTGGCCCATAGCACCCGCATACGACCCGATCAGTTTTTCCGCCGGCGCCTGGCCGTTGGCGATGATGCGCATCGCGTCGATCACCTGGCCCGCGAAAAACCGGCTGTTGCGGTCCCAGGCGAGCGTAGTCAGCGCGTCTATGACGTCAAAATCACCCTGCGTCGTGCCATAATTCGTCTCGATCCCCCAGATGCCGAGCAGCGGTCCCGCCGCCACGCCGAACCGGCTGGTCACGGCCGCGAGCAGCTGCGCATCCGCCTGCGCCTTGGCGACGCCATCGGCAATCCGCGTCTGGTTCAGCACATGCGAGGAATAAACGGCCCAGGTCTCGGTGAATTCGGGCTGATGCTGGTCGAGTTTCAGCACATCCGCGTTCGGCACGAGGTTGGCTGTGGTCTGCTCTATGACGTCCTGAGGTATGCCCGCCGCCGCGGCGCGCGCCTGCAAGGCGGCGAGAAATGAGGCGAAGTCGCCGGCGCGCGCAAGGCGTGGCAGTGCGAAGGACAGGGTTATACCGGTGAGAAGTGTGCGCCTGTACATGACGCCGTTCTGCCATGACGTAGTGCCGCGCCGCAACAAGGAAGGAAGCGCTTCTTTTTTAACAAAAAGAAGCAAAAAACTCTCGTCACCCCGGATCATGGCCGTGGGCCATGTCCGCGCCCAAAGCCCACAGTCATAAAGTTTTTTGCTACTTTTTGTTCACAAAAAGTAGCACTTTCTTACCCTCTAAAATCTTCCTGAAATCGCGACCGACCCATACTGAAACGCTGGCGCCGAGCCCGCGAACTGCGGCGTGGTGAAAACCTCCGTCGCGGTCAACCGGAACCCGTAAAGGATCACGGCTCCCCCGATTTCAGCGTCACCCTGCAGCGGGATCAGCCCGACGCTACGGCTCGACTGGAAGTCGTTGCCCTGGATGAAAATGTCGTGCGCGACCAGCCGGCCGACGGCGCCGCCGAAAATGTACCAGGCAAAGCGCGAGGTCGGCGTGTAGGCGTCGGAACCGGTGATGCCGGGCTGGATCAGCGACGGACCGTAGTCGGAATCAAGCCCCTGCCCGAAGCGCACGATGCCGCCGGCTTGCGCGTAGATTTCGGTGTTGCCGACCTGCGCGGTGACTTCGGGGAGTGCCTGTACGCCGATATTGCCGTCATCGAAGCTCGCAATGTTGTCGCGCCAAATGCGGCTGCCGAGAAAGTCGAGCGTCGGCTCATTGTGCAGCTGGTAGCGCCAGCCGCGATTGGGGGTGTCGCCGATGATCTCGTGGAAGCCGTTCTGCACGCTCTGGCCGAGCGCATCCGGGCCGATGAGGCCGATGCTGACCTGGGCGATGCTGCGATAGGCATCCGTGTCCTGGACCAGCGACGTATGCAGTGCCAGCTGCGCCGAGTAGGGCATGTCGTGTGGGTCGGGGTCGTAGGCCTGCGTGTCGGTGGGCGTGAAGATCATCTGCTGGAGGTCGAACTCCAGGCGCTGCGTGCCGTCGCCGTAAATCTGGTGGCCGAACTGGCTGAGGAAGCTCGGTAGATCGCCGGTCGGCGCGACATAACCGAGGCGGATGCCGGAGGTGTAGAGCTCGTCGGTGCCGGGTACCGAGAGCGCGTCGTTCTCGACCTGGACGGTGACAATGCTGTCGGGGTCATCCGGCGCATTCTGGGCCCTGGCGCTGAGCGGTAGGGCGATGAGGCAGATGGCGGGGAGCAACGTGAAGCCAGCATTTTTGAATTTTTTCATGCCATCTTAATCGGCATGAACAATGACTTATACAAGATGTAACGGCCGCCAAAATTACCGGTCGCGGGCCGTGCAGGATGCAAAGTCTATCAGCCGTTCCAGAACCTCGCTTTCCTGCGCCCCAGCAATGGCGTGCTCACCGTCGATCAGGAAGCATGGCACGCCGTTGATGCCCAGGCGGTGCGCGTGCAGGTTTTCGGCATGGACGAACTCGGTGCCGTCGTTGGATGCTAAAAACGCCTCGGTCGTCACGGGATCGAGCCCGACCTCGCCCGCGAGCTGCGCCAGGCGGACATGGTTGCCGATATCCACGCCCTCGATGAAATGCGCGGAAAAAATACGGTCGACGAGCGCGTCGGCAACGCCGAACGGCCCGGCATAGCGCACCAGACGATGCGCATCGACGCTGTTGGGCGTGCGGCGGATGGCGGCGAAATTGAAGCCTATGCCCTCGGACGCCCCAAGTTCGGCGATCGAGGCGTACAGCCGGCGCGCCCGGTCCTCGGCGCCGAATTTGCGGATCATGTAATCGGCGCGCGACATGCCGCCCCGCGGCATATCCGGGTTCAGCAGAAACGGCCGCCAGATCAGGTCGACGCCAAAATCCTGCCGCCGCTCAAGCAGGAATGCCAGCCGCTTGACGCCGAGATAGCACCACGGGCAGACGAAATCGAACACGATCTCGATGACCAGCCGCGCCGGCAAGGGGGCGAGGATATTCATGACACGTCTCTTATCTGGTTTTTGGCGGCTCGGCGAGCACTGGATGGCGGGCGAAACTCTCCAGTAGGAAATCCATGGTCACCCGCACACGCGGCGGCAGATTGCGCCGGCTCGGATAGATCAGATGTACCGGCGTCGGCGGGATGTCCCAGTCGCGCAACAAAAGCTGCACGCGCCCCTGCTCGATTTCGTCGAGAAAATACCAGGCCGGCAGAGCGGCGATGCCGTAGCCGTCCAACACGGCGGCGCGGATGGCATCGCCGGAATCGCTGCGCAGCCGGCCCTGGACGTTGACTGTGACCAGCCCCTGCGGACCATTGAAATGCCACTGCGAGGCGGTGGCGGCCGCGGTGAAGACCAGGCAGTTATGCGCGCTCAGGTCATCGGGCCGCAACGGCCGGCCGTGCGCCTCCAGATATGTCGTGGCGGCGAGCACATAGCGCGACACGGCACCGATGCGCCGCACGATCAGCGTGCTGTCGGCGATTGCGCCCGCGCGGATCGCGAGGTCCACGCCCTCGGCCACCATGTCGGGGAACTGGTCGCTCAATTGCAGATCGATCGAGAGGCCCGGATGCGCATCCAGCAACGCGCCCAGCCGGGGGACCAGGTGCAACCGCCCGAAAGTCACCGGCACGGACAGGCGTACGGTGCCCGACACCGTGCCTCGTCGTTTGCCGACCGCGGTTTCCGCTTCCTCGAGCGCTTCGAGCACCCGAAGGGCGTGGTCGAGCAGGTCCTTGCCGTCATCGGTAAGCGCCAGGCTGCGGGTGGTGCGCTGCAGCAGCCGTTCGCCGACATGCTCCTCAAGGGCTGCAATCTGCCGGGAGACCGCTGGCTGGCTGACATTCAACTCGCGCGCGACGGCGGAAAAAGAGCCGGCTTGCGCGACGCGCACGAAGACCCGGAAGGCGGCGATAAGGTCCATTGAAAGGGCAGTCTAAGCACTTCTTTTTTGAAAAAAAGAAGCAAAAAACTTTGGTCCCCGCCGGCTTTGGCGTTAAAGAGGCGCCAGGATATCCGGCCGTGCCTCAGGCAGGACGCGAGGAGCAAAACTTGAAAATCAGGTTGTTATCGATTGTTTTTGTCGGGCTGGCGGCGAGCGGTGCTGCCTATGCGCGGCCCGACCCCAAGCCGCCGTCATCGGGCGTCGTGATCCACCTGTTCGGCCCTGGTTCTGTCACGTCCGGTGTGCTGCCGGTCGGCGTGGCCGCGACGAAGACCCCCGGCGGCGCCTACGTGGAACCCAGCACGTCCGATATTTTGCGCCAGATGTTCGTGACGGGGGACCCGAACGAGACACCGGGCAAAGCCTTCTCCCGCGGCAAAGCCGGCGAGGCCGCGGCCGACAATTGATGTGGCACGTCAACTCATGTCGCATACGGGGCTAATTTCAATCCATAGCGCTTGAAAATAGCCCCTATACGCAGTGAGTAAGGACGTCTCAGTCTTTCGAACGCAGCATGGCGGCGCGCTGTTCCAGATGCTTGGCCATGTCGTCGAGGTGCCATGCCTCGATGTCGTTGAACGTCACGTAGCCGCGGTGCTGCGTGTCGATCGCATCGAAATGGTCCGCGACGGAGCGCAGGTTGGCGGCCTTCGCCTGGGCGAGCGTCAGATGTCCGTCGTGCGAGGTATTGGCGTTGTAGAACTTGTCGAGCATCTCCGGCCCGCCCATGCTCCAGTCATGGCCGCCTTTCTCGCCCCAGCCCTGCTTGTCATGATGATGCCAATGACCCGACGGCAACCCGGGGCCGCCATCAGTCGGGCCGGGCGGCGGCGCGTCCTGCGCGGCGGCAATGCCTGGCAGAACTGTCAGACTGAGCAAAGCAAGGATGGTCGAGGGGCGCATGGGAACTCCTGGGTTGGTCATTGGCGGAGTCTCTAACGCCCTACTGTAACAGCTTGATATCGAACGAGTGACGAGTCGAGATTAGACGTAAAAAAAGCCTCCCGGAGGAGGCTTTTCAAGCCAAGGAAGAACTACTTTTTGTGAACAAAAAGTAGCAAAAAAACTTTAATACTCTGGGTCTTGGGCTCTGATGTCGCAACGCCCATGACCCAGGGTAGCAAAAGTTTTTTGCTTCTTTTTTCAAAAAGAAGCTCTCGCTTACTACCGCGAGTAATACTCAACGACGAGGTTCGGATCCATCTGCACCGGAAACGGCACGTCAGCGAGTTTCGGCGCGCGCAAAAAGCGGCCCTTCATGGCGCGGTGGTCAACTTCCATGTACTCGGGCACATCCCGCTCACCACTCTGTGCCGCGTCCAGCACGACCGCGATCTGCTTGGATTTCTCGCGCACCTCGATGACGTCGTTATCCTTCACGAGGTAGGATGGGATATTCACCTTCTGGCCATTGACCATGACATGGCCGTGGCTGACGAACTGCCGGGCGGCGAACGGGGTAACGGCAAATTTCAGCCGGTAGACCACGGCATCCAGGCGGCGCTCGAGGATCTCGATGAGGTTCTCGGAGGTATCGCCTTTGCGGCGAACCGCCTCCTCGTAATATTTATAGAAGGATTTTTCGGAGATGTTGCCGTAATAGCCCTTCAGCTTCTGCTTGGCCATCAGCTGCACACCGTAATCCGACGGCTTCTTGCGGCGCTGGCCGTGCTGGCCAGGTCCGTATTCGCGTTTGTTGACCGGCGATTTGGCGCGGCCCCACAGGTTGACGCCCAACCGGCGGTTGATTTTGTACTTACTCTCAGTGCGCTTGGTCACGGCGCGAACCTTTCTTGTTAAAATTCCGCCAGTAGTCTCGCTCCGCGCCGCGCAAACTTGGCAACGCACAACGAGCGGGCGCAGGCGACCACCGCCTGTCCACGTTCCCGGCAACGAGCGCGTCCCCTACGCGGATGACGGTTTCGCGTCAACCTCCACCCGCGCCCAGCGCTGCATGATGGCGGCGAGCGGTAGGTCGAGACGCGTTACGGGCGGATCGAGATGCAGGCGGGCGGTGCGGCCCATCCATCGTCCGGCGTCGCCGGCGGCGCGCGCGTGCCAGCCATCGCCGAGCCGAACACCCGGCAGGGCTGCCAGACATACGCCGAGCTCGCGCTGGTCCTCCGAACCTGGATTGGTATCGGACGGGCAGGCGGTCGCGGCCAGCAGCGTCAGCGCCGCGGTCGGGGCGGGCAGCGCGAACACCGCCACGCGCCGGCCGTCCGCGTTGGCGAGCGCGGGAAACACCGTGGCGCCGCCGGCGATGGCGCGCAGGCACGGCCAATAGGTGAATGAAAATCCAGCGATAAAAGCCTGTTCCTGAAGCGTCTTTCGAACCGCAACCAGGCGTGCGCCGCTCGTCACGCAGGGGGCAGCCCGCCGCCTCGCCGGTGAGCGACGGCCGACCTCATGATACAGCGCGCCCCTGTTGCCGGTATCGAGATAAGACTCGCAGGGTAGCCCGTCCGCCACCAGAACGTCATGCCGGTCGAGCTCGATGTGGAAATACGTCATCGCCGGCGCCCCGACCTCGCGGCGTATCGTCGCTCCGTTGACCAGATGCGTGACGGGGATCAGCACGCCGTCGCAAAAAACCCCGTGCAGAGGCGACAGGCGGAGCGGGCGGCACGGCCGCCCCGGGCCAAAGGCATCGGTACTGATCAGCACGGGGCTCGCAGAGCGCGCACCGCGCGGTCCAAGATCGAGCGTGCGCCAGCCGATCCAGCGGACCGCCCGTTTGGCGCCCGAAATGGTGATCACCGGATCACCCGGTTTCAGCGCTTCCACCAGCCGGTAGCCGTGCGGCGTCAGCAGCCCGGTGCCGCGTGCGAAACAGGGCAGCTCGTCGCCGAGTGTTAGCAGTGTACCCCCTGCCCCATCCGTCCCGATGGCAAGCGGCGCCTGGTTGGCGGCGACCCCGAGATTGAACGAGGTCAGCAGGTTGCCGAGCGCGTCGGTCGCGGACACCACGCCGCCCGCATATGAGACGAGGCCGGGTGCGACGCCGACCAGGTCGATGGCGTCATGCGCGCCCATGTTCTGCACATCCACGTCAAAACGCGTCACGTCGTTGACCGTAAGCTCGGCATAGGCGCCGAGGAAGGCGATGGGCAGGCCCTGCACGCCGCCCGCGAGGTCGAGCTCGCCGTCGCTGACATCGATCGCACCGTCATTGATCACGCTGCCGCCCAGCGTCAGCAGCCCGCCTTCGACCTCGATATAGCCACTGGAATCAATGGTTGCGGCGCTGACGACGCCGTGGCCCTGGAATACGCCATCGCCGCCGATCGTGAGCACGCCCACGGCAAGGCTACCGCTGCTGAGCGTGACAAAAGCATCCGTCATCACGGCCGCCGAGGTCAGCGTGCCGGTGACATTGATCGTGCCATTGCTCTGCACCACGCTGCCGGCGGCCAGCGCCGCGTCGGCGCCGATCGAGAGGTAAGGCGTGGAATACATGTAGAGCTGGCCGGCAACGTCGAGCTGCGCATCGCCGCCCAAGGCGAGCGCGCCGGTCATCTGCACGGCACTCGCCCGCGCCAGCGCCTGGCCGTCCAGCGTCACCGTGCCAGCAGCGCCGAGATCGCCGAGGGTCAGCGCGGCGGTCCCGTTCGCAAACAGAACGCCGGTGCTCGCAAGGCCGGTCGAGGCCGCACTGAGGCTGCCGCCGACGTCCACTTCCGCGGCCCCCGCCGCGCCGATGCTGAGGTTGCCGGCGATGCCCACCGTACCGAAAATGTCGAGCCCACTGCCGCCGCCTTTCGGATCGGAGGCCAGCGTGAGATCGCCTGCGATGGCGAAATCATCGGTGTTGACGGCCAGCGTGCCGGGGCCGCTTGCATCCCCGATGATTGCCTCGCCGGCAAAGGTCGCGCTCGCGTTCGCGTCGAAATAGCCCGTC
>Ga0116231_10001445_pt1 | contig 48476 bp, 44 predicted proteins | sample S1TSphgellanicum_2_FD_89695 | JGI IMG/M metagenome (GOLD analysis project Ga0116231, IMG submission 89695) | Host-associated microbial communities from peat moss isolated from Minnesota, USA - S1T2_Fd - Sphagnum magellanicum MG | ecosystem: Host-associated > Plants > Peat moss > Unclassified...
CCCGGAGGCTCAGACCAGGGCACGGCGATCATTGCCGCGGCCTATTCCTACATCAACTACGGTGCGCCGTCGGGCGCGATTTGTAAGCCGACCTTGGTGTATTGTTATTCGTACGAATGGGCGGTCGTGAATTATCTGAACTACCAGATCGGCCCGCGCGATATCGCGACTTTCCGCACCGACTATTTCAACGATGCCCGCGGTCAGCGCACGGGCTTCAAGACGCGATACTATGAATTCGACCTGGGTTATACGCACTGGGTCGGCGACACGATCGAGTTGCGCCCTGAGATTCGCTATGAGCACGCGCGCGATGTGGACGCCTACGATAATCCGACGGCGACGCCGGGCATGGGCAAGAATTCCCAGGCCATGATCGCGGCGGACGCGATCTTTCACTTCTGATCGAGAGCAAGCTCGTCAGGGATCCGCGATAGCGGGGGTCCCTGGCGAGCCGGAGTCGCCGCGCTGCGCTCAGGTCCGCGAGACCAGGAAGGCCTTCGCGAATCCCGCGTGCAGACGACCGATGCCGCGCGCCAGATGCATGAGCAGCGTCAGCAAGAAGACACCGATCAGCACCAGGAAGGGCAGCGCCCACACGGATCCCAACCACTCCGGCTGCAACGACATGCCTTCGACAACCGGCACGTGCCAGCGCTCCAGCAGCGAGAGGATCGGTGCGAAGATCAGTGAGAGACTCAAAGACAGCCCGACCGACGCGATCGTGAAATAGAAGATTCCGAGCGGCAGCATCAGCAGCAGATAGGCGAGCGTCGACCAGGTCCGGGGATCCTTGAGCATATTGCCGACGCGCTGCCAAAAACCCTCGGCAGCGCCCGGATGCACGGGCCGCCGCGGCATGCGTTCACCGGTCATGGCTTCCAGCAAGCGACCTTCCGTCAGCGACAGCACGCGGGTCAAACCCATGAACAGCAGGAAGATCGGTACGCCGACGATCAAGATGGCGGTGCCAAACGACAGGGACAGGCCCGTGACCACGACCGTGAAGTAAATGATGCCGGTCGCGAGCGACAGCAACATGAAGAACAACGAGGTGTACGCGCGCGGATCGAGAAACACGCCGAAGAAGCTGTTCGGCGAGCCCGACGGCGCACCGCTCGCGGTCTTGCCCTGCGGCGTGCGAAACGCCGCCTTGACCCGGGTTTCGGTATCGCGATACGCATTGGCGACTTCCTGCGGTGCGCCGTAGGTGGAGGCGATCAACTCCAAGACGTCGGCCTCGGACTTATCGGGATGGGCCGCGATCTCGGCGCGCAAGTATTCCTCCGCGTCGTAGAGTGCGTCTTGAATCAAAGCCGGGTCTTCGCCGGCGAGTTCGCTGCGCAACTGGCGCAGGTACTCATCGACGGAACGGGGTGCGCTGGCGGTCATGACGATGTTCCCTGGGTGTCGTTTTCTGGGGGGTCTTGTTCCGGGTTCGCAAAGCGGTCGACGAAACTCCGAGTCTCATTCCAAATCGCGCGCCATGCGCGGAGCACGGCGCGGCCTTGTGGGGTGATGCGGTAGTAGCGCCGGGGCGGCCCGGAGTAGGAGGGCACGATGCGACTGGTCAGCAGCTCGCCCGCCGAGAGCGCGCGCAGCACGGGGTAAATCGTCCCTTCCTTGAAGATCGACACGCCCTGATTGGCCTGCGCGAGTCGTTTCGCGATTTCGTAGCCGTAAAGGTCCTCGGTCGAGCGTTCGAGCACGGCGAGCAGAACCAGGCCGACCAGGCCTCCGTTGAGCTCTTTGCGAAACTTTTGTGCACTACTATCATCCATTTGTTAATACTGTATACCTACTAATAGTAGTTAGCAAACACTATTGGTAATATCACGCTTCGGCGGCACGATCGGCGCTTCGGCCCACGAAACACTGGATTCGTGGCGCGTGTCGGGCACACTAGGCAGCCTTTTTTCACGGTCAGGCCTTCTGGCCTGGGGCTGGAGCTTTTTCGATGTGTGGAATCGTTGGCGTCGTCGCAGAACGTAATGTCGTTCCCATCCTCTTGGAGGGGCTGCGCCGACTCGAATATCGCGGCTACGATTCGGCCGGGCTCGCGGTTTTGATCCCGGGCGCGGTGCTCGAACGTCTGCGCACGGTCGGCAAAGTTCGCGTCCTGCAGGAGGCCCTCGAGGCCGCGCCGATCTCGGGGCCCGTCGGGATTGCGCATACGCGCTGGGCGACCCATGGCGTGCCCTCCATGCGCAATGCGCATCCGCAGGTTTCGCGCGACGGCATCGCCCTCGTGCACAACGGCATCATCGAGAATCACGATGAGCTGCGCGCGGGGCTCAAGGACCTGGGCTACAGCTTCAGCTCCGAGACCGATACCGAGGTTATCGCGCATCGCATCCACCATCACCTGGGCTCGGTGCGCGACTTGTTCGGCGCCGTGCGCAAGACCGTGCAGGAACTGCGCGGCGCGTACGCGCTCGCCGTCGTTTGCGAGAAGGATCCGGAGTGCATCGTGCTCGCGCGCGCCGGCTGTCCCGTGGTCGTCGGTCTTGGGATCGGCGAGAACTTCGTGGCCTCCGATGTCGCCGCTCTGCTGCCGGTGACGCGCCGCTTTCTGTTTCTCGAGGAAGGCGACGTCGCGGAGATTCGGCGTACGTCGATCCGGATCGTCGACGCCGGCGGTCGCGAGGTGAGCCGACCCGTGCGCGAGAGCGAACTCGCGGCCGATGCGGTCGAGCGCGGCCAATATCGCCATTTCATGCAGAAAGAAATCCACGAGCAGCCGCGCGCCATCGCGCAGACGCTCGAAGAGCGCGTCGCCGGTGGCCGACTGCTCGATGCCGCCTTCGGTCCCGGGGCGCATGGGGTTTTTGCACGCGTCCAAGCCGTCCACATCGCCGCCTGCGGCACGAGTTATCACGCCGGGCTCGCCGCCTGCTATTTCCTCGAGCAAATTGCGGGCATTCCGGCCAGGGTGGAATTTGCGAGCGAGTATCGCTATCGGCGGCCGGTGGTCACCCCCGGCACCCTGTTCGTGACGATTTCCCAATCCGGCGAGACCGCCGATACCCTCGGCGCGCTGCGCGCCGCCAAGGAGTCGGGCTATCTGTCCACCTTGACCATTTGCAACGTCGCCGAGAGCTCGATGGTGCGCGATTCGGATCTGGTTCTGTTGACGCGCGCGGGCCCCGAAATCGGCGTCGCCTCGACCAAGGCGTTCACGACGCAGCTCACGGCGCTCGCGATGTTGGTGATCGCGCTTGCCAAGAACCGCGGTCTCGATCCCGAGCAAGAACGCGGCCTCGTCGAACAGCTGCTGCAGTTGCCCGGCCTCATCGAACGCACCTTGAAGCTCGACGAGCAGATTGCGCGGCTCGCGGAAAAATTCGCCGACAAGCACCACGCGCTGTTCCTCGGCCGCGGCCCTTTGTACGCGATTGCGATGGAGGGCGCCTTGAAGCTCAAGGAAATCTCCTACATCCATGCCGAGGCCTATGCGGCCGCTGAACTCAAGCACGGCCCGCTTGCGCTCGTCGATGAGGACATGCCCGTGGTCGCGGTCGCGCCCAACAACGATTTGCTCGAGAAGCTGAAATCCAACCTGCAGGAGGTGCGCGCACGCGGCGGCCAATTGTTCGTGTTCGCCGATCCCGCCGCAGGCCTTGAGACCAGCGACGGGCTGAGCGTGATCCGCATGCCGGTCACGCCGACGGCCCTGCAGGCGCCGCTCGTGTACTCAGTCCCCATGCAGTTGCTGGCCTACCACGTGGCCGTGCTGAAGGGCACGGACGTCGATCAACCGCGCAATCTCGCCAAGAGTCTGACGGTCGAATGAACCTGGGTTCTGAATGAGCCCGGAGAGCAAGTTCGGCGCCGAATACTTTCGCAAGTATTACCTCGATCGCAAGACGCGCGTGGTCACGGCGGCCGAAATGCGCGCGCGTGCCAACTTGATCCTCGCGATCCTGCGACAGGTGCAAGTCCCGGTACGCCGGATCCTCGATGCCGGTTGCGGTATCGGCTTGCTGCAGGCGCCGTTCGCGCAGCTCGCGCCGCGGGCGCGCTACACGGGCCTCGAGCACAGTGACTACCTCTGTGCGAAATACGGCTGGAAGCAGGGTTCGGTCACCGATCATGTCGCCGCCAAGCCCTACGATCTCGTCGTCTGCTACGACGTGCTGCAGTACTTGAACGACCGGGACGCGGCGGCGGCGGTCGCCAACCTCGGCCGCCTGAGTCGGGCCGCGATCTACGTCTCGGCGCTGACGCGCGAAGACTGGTTGCATAACTGCGACCGCAGCCGTACCGACCGTGCGGTCCACCTGCGGCCCGCCGGTTGGTACCGGCGCCGCCTGCAGCGGCACAGCCGCTATCTCGGTTTCGGGGTATGGCTGCGCCGGGATGTCAGCGCGATTCTCTGGGAACTCGAATCAAGGTTCCGTTGAGCGATAGTCGAGGATCCATTTGACCAGCGCCTCGTGCACGGGCTCGCCGGCGCCGCCATCGACGCGTGCATCGTTGATCAGGCACACCAGCACATAGGGCCTGCCGTCCGCGCCGGTCACGTATCCCGCCACGCCGCTGACGCCGTCGATATGTCCCGTCTTCAAGCGCACCGAGCCTCCTGGAGTCGTTTGCATGCGCGTGCGCAAGGTTCCGTCAAGGCCCGCCAAGGGCAGCGAGGCGAGGAACTCCGGCGCATAGGGACTGCGATAGGCCGCGCTGAGCACGGCCGCCATCGTGGCCACCGACACCTGTGCGGCGCGTGACAGGCCGGCGCCATTGTCGATGATCAAATCCTGCAGATCGAGGCCGCGCGCCGTACCCCAGGCGCTGACGGCCTGCGCGCCCTTCGCGACCGTGGCCGGCGCCCCGGCTTGCTCTTCGCCCAGCGTCAAGAGCAGATGCCGCGCCATCAGGTTGTTGCTGTACTTGTTCGTGAGCCGCACGATCTCGCCGAGACTCAGCGAATCGAAATTCACCAATAATTGCGCATCCGGCGGTGTGGCCTCGACGCGCAGCTTGCCCTCGAAGGTTCCGCCGAGTTCATGCCACAGGGACAGGAAGCTGCCATACGCATATTCGCTCGGGTTCAAGACCACGCGTGTGACATCGAGCGGCGCGCAAGCGGCCGCCATATTGCCGTTCAAGACCGCGCGCTCGCCATGTTCCCCGCCGATCTCGGCTTCGACGTGGCAGCCCGTGCCGCCGAAGTGCACGTGATTCTCGACGAGCAGATTGCTCGGGTGCGGCGCCGCCGTGAATTCGACGCGACGGTGCCCGGCGTTGGCGGTCACGTGAAAATCCACGGATTGAAAGTTGACCATCAACGCGTCCGGGACAACATTGTAAGCACGATTCGGCTGCCCATCGAAGGCCCCCGGATCCTGCACCCCTAAGTCGAAGGCCGAACGATCGATGACGATGTCCCCATGAATCGCCTTGATGCCGGCCGCGCGTATTTGCCGCGTGAAATTCCACCATCGTTCCAGCGTCATGTACGGATCGCCGCCGCCTTGCAGGATCAAATCGCCGTCGAGCACGCCGTCCTCGAGTTTGCCGCGAATCAGGGCCTTCGTATGCCACACATAGGCGGGACCCAGCAGATCCAAGCTCGCAGAGGTCGTGATCGTCTTGAGCGTCGACGCCGGACTGCGCGGCGTGGCCGCATTCTGACTGATGACGGTCCGCCCGGTCAGTGCATCGACCACGATGAAACTCACGCTTGCGCTCGGTAGTCCCTGCGCGGCAATGCTTGCCGTGATCGCGGGCGGCGGGTTGGATAAAGCCAACAGCGCGAATAGTAGAATGCTCATTCAGATCCTCAGCGATGACCGTTGCAGCGGCGCACGCCGCGTCGGCACGGGGCTGTTCCGCAAGACGAAGTACCCGGCCAGCGCGGCCGTCGCCGAACCGAGCGCGACACCCAGTTTGACCAGCTTCATGGTGTCCGGGTTTGCGCCGAATGCCAAGGAGCCGATGAACAAGCTCATGGTAAAGCCGATGCCGCAATAACAAGCCAGACCCAAGAGCATGCGTCTGCTCATATCCAATGGCCGCTCGGCGAGCCTCAGCCGCAGTGCGAGCCCGGCGCCCAGCAGCACACCCAAGGGCTTTCCCAGTGCGAGTCCGAGGCCCACACCCCATAGAATCGAATGCGACAACAGTTCCGTGGACACTCCGGCAAGCGAGAGGCCCGCATTGGCCAGCGCGAAAATCGGCAGCACGCCGAAATTGACCCAGGCCTGCAGCCGATGCTCGAGCAGGGCATCCTTGGGCGGCTGGCGCAAAGGCATTGCAAACGCGGTCGCGACCCCCGCCAAGGTGGGATGCACGCCCGATTCCAGCAGAAAAACCCAGAGCACGAGGCCGAGCACGACATAGGGCGCGACGCGCCGCACCGCGAGCAGGTTGAGCGCGAGCATGGCGGCGAAGCAAGCGAGCGCGGCCATGAGCATGGCCGGCGAAACCGACTCCGTATAGAAAAACGCGATGATCAAGACCGCGCCGAGATCGTCGATGACCGCGACCGCCGTCAGGAACACGCGGGCACTCAGGGGCACGCGCGACCCCAACAAGGAGATTGCGGCGAGCGCAAACGCGATGTCCGTGGCCGACGGAATCGCCCAACCACGCAAGTCGAACGCATTGCCCCAGTTGATCGCGGTATAGAGCGCGGCCGGCACAAGCATCCCGCCGAGCGCCGCCGCCAGCGGCAGCGTGAGGCGCCGCCGCGAGCTCAGTGTGCCCGTCATGATTTCCCGCTTGATCTCGAGGCCGACGAGAAAAAAGAATACGGACATCAGGCCGTCGTTGATCCACAGGGACACGGGCCGCACGATGACCACCGGCGACAAGCCCACGTGCACCGGAGCTCCAAGGAACGCGCTCAAGACCGGGGCTGCCGCGGAATTGGCGAGCAAGAGCCCGAGCAGAGCGGCCCCCGCCAAAACGATGCCCGGCGCCGCGGCTCTCTTGAAAAAGTCGTGCATGATTTCACGTTACCATACGGCTTCGATCCTCCCGACGCCGAAGGACAACAGGCAGCAATGCAACGCAGTTTTTCCGGCGAGTTCGTGATCGCCGAACCCCATCCCGGCACCTGGCAGATCGACAATCGGCTGGTCCCGCACCAGAGAATCCTCGTGCGCGGCGTGCGCACGCCGCGCGCGGCCGTCCCGGCGACCCCGACGCGCGTGAGTTTGGAATGGAGCCCGGGCAAGCCCGTTCTCGTGACTCTGCAGGACGGCGCACGGTCCGTTGCGCTGGCATGCGATTCGGCTGCATCGCACGAAACCAATGAATCGCTGTACCGGGAACTCCCTCTTGCCGGGTACACAGCCGATCGGCAACGGTTTTGGCGGCGAGTCTTCTGGCTGGTTCGCATCCCTGGAGGGCGCCTGTTGCTGCGCCTATTCGCGCGCCGGGCGCGGCGCACGGATTGAACTGAGAGATCGCGCACGTTCCGCCCGTTGGCGGCGTGCAAATTGGGACCCGGATCATGGAACCGCAGCGCGTTTGGCGGGCATATTGTGGCGGGGTTGGTTCATCAGGACGATCAGTGTTCGATCTCAGGACTGCGACGATCGATATTCCCGCGCCGGTGGAACCATCGTTCGAGCCTTACGGCCGGCTGATCAAGATGTTGCTGCCCAGCCTTTCCGGCCTGGTCGTTCATGACGGCTTCGCGAACCCGATCTGGGCTTCGGACGATTGGTCGCTCTCCGAGGAGCATCAGATCGTCACCGAGGCGATCGAAAACGCCCTAGTCGATACCGCGCCCTACCCGGCCATCCTGCATGTCGTCGACGACGACACCAGCGCTTACGCGTTTGCCTTGCGCGGCGAGCGCACCGACCTGCTCGGCGTCGTGAGCATCGCACTCAAGCGCTCCGGTTCGCAGCAGGGTCTGCGTCCGGTTCCCTATGTGCGGCAAATGGTCCAACCGGTGCTTGAATGCCTGTCGCGAGAGCTGAACTTACGCTCCACGCTCGGCTCGCGCGAGCGTGACCTCGACGTGCGCGAACGGGATCTGGAAGTGATTCTGGAAATGTCTGCGCAAGACGCGGCACCCGCCAGCGATGCCGACGAATTCGATCTGCTCTTGAAGACGGGCTTGGATCGCCTGGGCTGCGCGCTCGCGGCGCTGTGGGTGCCCGATAAAGGAATTGCGGTGTCCGCGACGCGCAGCGGCCAGCCGCTCGCGCCGGGTCTGATCGAGCGCGCCGAACAACATCTGATGGCCTGGATGCAGTTGCAGCAGCGCACGATCATGATCAACCGCATTGCGCGCCTCGCCAGTGAGGCCGCGGCTCCCTATAAGATCCTGGCCTGCCCGATCCGCCACCCGTCAGCGCGCGTCATGGGTGTGCTGGCTCTGTTCAATCCGCCCAGCGCCGAGGATTTTGAACCGCACCAGGCGCGAATTGCGGAATTGCTGGCCAAGCGCGCCACCGCCGTGATTCAGGCCAACTACGATTCCAGCACGGGTTTGATGACGCGGCCCGCCTTCGAGCGACAGGCTAATCTGTTGGCATCCAAAGAGCCGTCGGCGCAGGTCGACAGCATTCTCTACCTCGACATCGATCGCATGCATGTGATCAACGAGACCTTCGGCATGCACTTCGGCGACGACATCATCATCGGCGTGGCCGATTGTCTCGCCAAGGCGCTCCCCAAGAATGCGCTCTCGGCGCGCATCTCGGGCGATCGGTTGGCGGCGCTGATTCCGAGCACGAGCCTCGAGGAGGCGACGCTGCTCGCGGAACAGATTCGTCTCGCGGCCACCGCGATCGTCACGCGCGCCGCGCAAACCTCCGTGGAAATTTCCGTGAGCATCGGCATTTCCCCCTTGAATCGCACGGAAAACTCCCTGGCCCATGCGCTCGCAACGGCCGAGATCGCCTGCAAGGCCGCGAAAGACCGTGGGCGTAATCGCGTCGAGAAATTCCAGGACTCCGACCAAAGCATCATCCGACGCCATACGGATCTCATGATCATCGGCAAACTGCGTGGTGCGCTCGACGACGACAGCTTTCGACTCGACGCGCAGCCCATTCTGCCCTTGCGCGGCAGTTACGGCCGGCCGCGTTTCGAACTGCTGCTGCGGATGGTCAGCGAAGACGGCGAAATCATTCCGCCGGGCAAGTTTCTGCACGCGGCCGATCGCTATCAACTCATGCCCGCCATCGACCGGTGGGTCGTGCGTCAGGCCTGCGAATTACTGGGCCGACATCGCAGCATCATCGGCGAGGACAGCGCGCGGTTCGCGATCAATTTATCGGGTCAGTCGCTGCGTGACGAGGGATTCCTGGATTTCGTCGTCGAGCAGATCCAGGATTCCGGCATTGTGCCGGGCATTCTGTGCTTCGAGCTCACCGAGACCGCGACCATCGGCAATCTCAGCGACGCCCAGGCGTTCATGCGCCGCCTGCAGGATCTCGGTTGCCAGTTCGCGCTCGACGATTTCGGCACCGGCGTCAGTTCCTTGGCCTATCTCAAGGACCTGTCGGTCAATTACCTGAAAATCGACGGAACCTTCGTGCGCGACATCATCGACAATCCGCGTTCCGAGTCGATGGTCAAGGCCATCGCGCAGCTCGCCAAGGTGATGTGCATGGAGACCATCGCCGAATACGTCGAAACGGACGCGTTGCGCTCGCGCGTCGCTGATCTCGGCGTCGACTACGGGCAAGGCTTCGCGATGGGCAAGGCCCAGCGGTTCGAAGATCTGCTCAATGAACTCGCGATCTATGAGGCGACTGTGAACACCTGGGTGTCGGAGGAAGCGACGAGCGAACTTGGATCTTCCGGGACTTTAGAGCCACAATAGGCGGATGACGGGTTCCCGACTGCTTGCGCCGGAGTGGCAGGTACAAACTTGGTTCAACAGCGATCGCCCGCTCATGCTCGCAGGTCTACGCGGTCGCGTGGTCGTTTTGGCGGCTTTTCAGGTCTTTTGTCCCAAATCCATCGCCGTGGCGATCCCGCAAACCCTGCGGATTTTCGAGACCTTCGAACCCAAGGACGTCGCCGTCGTCGGTCTGCACGCGACGTTCGAACATCACGCCGCGATCAGTATTCCCGTGCTCAAGGCGTTCATCCACGAGTACCGCCTGAAATTCCCCATCGCGCTGGACCAGCCAAACCCGGCCGGCCCCATCCCTGTGACCATGGATCGCTATCAGATGCGCGGCACGCCCAGCCTCGTGCTGATCGATCGTCAAGGCATGGTTCGTAAGCACAGCTTCGGCGCGGTCGAGGACTTGCGCATCGGTGCCGAAATCGGCGCGCTGATCCAGGAGGCGCCCGGCGTCGCGGTGCTCGATCGCAGTTCGGCCGCCTAGTTCGTCTCGTGACGCCTCTGGTCGCGCGATTTGGCGAGTTCGGCCTGCAGCAGCGTAATCCGCCCATCCGGGACCCCGGCGCTGCGTGCCGCGTCGATCGCGGCCTGGGCGAGATCCAGTCTGCCGCTCAACATCGCGTCCTGCGCCCGCGCGCACAGGCGCTCATAGACTTCGGCGATCCCCGTGCGTGCCGAGGCATCGGCCGGATTCTGCGCCAGTGCCCGCTGGTATAACTCCAGCGCGTTGTCGCCGACGGGTTCGGTGAGATGGTTCGCCGCGAGAGCCGCCGCCGCGCGCGACGCCAAAGGCGAGACCTGCACGGCGGTCTCCAGGGTCGCGTAAGTCGCCGGCCGCTGGGTCGCCCGGGACCGGGTGACGAGTGCCCCGATGGCAATGCCGGCGACCGCGACCCCGGCCACGCAGCCCAGCAGTAGACCGTGCCTTGGGGGGACTCGTTCCGCCTGGGCCTGCCGCGATTGGGGATCCGGTTTGATCGCCGCTTGCTTGCGCACGGCCGAGTCGATGAACTGCTGGGCACGCGCCGGCGACAGCGGCTTATGAATGAAGCGATAGATCATTCCCGTGCTGATCAGCTTACCCAAGGGAGCTTGCGCCGCGCGATCGCCGGTCAACACGATCACTAGGTCGGCAAACCGGTGCTTCAGGTCGAGCACGAAATCGCTGCAGGGGACGGGCGCAGCCTCGGCGTCCAAGACCAGGATCCGTACCTGGCCGGCGGTCAGCAAGTCGGCGACCTGGGCGGCGGCCGGCACATGCCAGACTCGCCGGCTACTGCCCACGGCCTCGCGTAAGGTTTGCAGGAACTCCGAGTCGGCCGTCAGTACGACGATCTCGACGATGTCGCTTGCTTGCACCCTACCGATCCCCTTGAAGCCGTCGTCCTGCGATGATCATCTGCTACGATACGGTGTCCGAGATCGGAGACGAGTGTTGTTGCGACGCATCAGCCTGTTTCTGTGACTCGTCGCTCATTGCCACCGAAAAACCGACGATTATGTTGCCATCGCAACTCTTAAGGACCGCATTGAACGACTCCGTCTCGATCACCTCGAAATTGGCAGCGAACCAGCGCGCCGCGCTGGAGCAGGTGCTGTTCTTCAACGAGAACCAATACCGTGTCCGCGACGGCATCGAGCAATCGATCGCCACTTACGGCGTGCCGGAAATCTATGAGCAAGACGGTCATCTGCGCATCCGGGTCGGGACGACCGAAGGTGTCCAAAGCTTGTTTGCGGTATCGGCGGACGGTGCGCCGCTCGGGGTTGCGGTTTTCGTGCGAGTGGCCGAAGACCGGTTTGTGATCCTGCATCTCGGGGTCGCGGCTCCGGCCGGCGACCGTGCGAATTCCCTCATTTTGATCAAGCTGATGCACGAGATCCGCGGTGCCGCGCGTCGCACCCGCGGTGTCGATCGCATCGAACTCGTTTACAAGGACCGCAATCCGATGCGACTGCACGGTGCCATGCGCATGCCGGGCTGAACCGCCGCCCTGATGGCAGTCTACGCACACACGCTCGGCGGCGAGCGACATGTCTTCAAGGACCTGGCCGGCGTGCTCGCCTGCGCATCGTCACTACGCTCGGGCGACGAACTCGCCGGTCTGGCCGCGAGCAGCCATTCACGACGCATCGCAGCCCGCTACGTGCTCGCCGATCTGCCCCTGAAGGTGTTTCTGCAGGAGGCACTGATCCCCTATGAACTCGACGAGGTAACGCGTCTCATCATCGACACCCATGACGCTGCCGCGTTTGCGGCCGTGAGTCATTTGACGGTCGGTGAGTTGCGCGACTGGCTGCTCTCGCACGAGGCCGACGGCGCGGCCCTAGCGGCGCTTGCGCCGGGGCTCACGCCCGAAATGGCGGCGGCCGTGTGCAAGCTCATGCGCAATCAAGACCTGCTGACCGTCGCCGCCAAATGCCGCGTGGTCACGGCTTTTCGAAATACGATCGGCTTGCCAGGGCACCTGGCAAGCCGGCTACAGCCCAATCACCCGACCGACAATCCGGAGGGCATTGCCGGCGCGATTCTCGATGGTCTGCTCTATGGCGTCGGCGACGCGGTGATCGGCATCAATCCGGCCACCGATAACGTCACGATGACCGTCACCTTGCTGGAACTGTTGGATTCGATCCGCACGCGCCACGATATTCCAACGCAATCCTGCGTCTTGGCGCATATCACGACGACCTTGCGCGCGATCGAGCGGCGCGCCCCTGTGGATTTGGTGTTTCAGTCGGTCGCCGGCACCGAGGCCGCCAATACCGGTTTTGGCATTACGCTCGCGCTGCTCGCCGAAGGCCGGGCCGCGGCACTGTCCTTGAATCGCGGCACGGTAGGCCGCAACCTCATGTACTTCGAGACCGGTCAAGGCAGCGCCTTGTCCGCCGATGCGCATCACGGCATCGACCAGCAGACTCTCGAAGCCCGCGCCTATGGTGTGGCGCGCCGCTTCGAGCCCTTGCTGGTCAACAGCGTCGTCGGCTTCATCGGCCCGGAATACCTGTTCGATTCGAAACAGATCATTCGCGCCGGTCTCGAGGATCATTTCTGCGGCAAACTCTTAGGTCTGCCGATGGGTTGCGACGCCTGCTACACGAATCATGCCGAAGCGGATCAGGACGACATGGATTGCCTGATGACCTTGCTAGGCACGGCGGGCGTGAACTTCCTGATTGCGGTGCCGGGAGCCGACGATGTCATGCTCAACTACCAGAGTCTGTCCTTTCACGACATCTTGAGCCTGCGTACGCTGCTCGACTTACAGCCGGCCCCGGAATTCACGGCCTGGCTCGCCCGCATGGCCCTGCTCGATGAGCGCGGCCGCTTGGCGGCGCCGCGTGCCTCGAATGCCCTGCTAAGCCGATGACCCGGCAAACCACCGATCACATCTGGCTCCGATTCAAAGATGCGACGCGCGCGCGGATCGGGCTCGGCCGCGTCGGGGATGCCTTGCCGACGCAGCGACTCTTGGAGTTCCAAGCGGCCCATGCGAGTGCCCGCGATGCCGTGCTTGCGCCGGTCGATTTCGCCGCGCTCGCCGCGGGACTCGCGCCGCTCGCGTCGATCCACGTGCGCTCGGCGGCGCGCGACACCGCTGACTATTTGCGTCGACCGGATCTTGGCAGACGCCTCGACAGAGATTCCCGCGGCCGGTTGCCGTCGGGACCCTTCGATGCCGTATTCGTGGTTGCCGACGGCCTGTCCGCGACCGCCGTCCAGGCGCATGCCGCGCCCCTGCTCGCGGCCCTGGTTCCGCGTCTCGATCAGTGGAAATTGGGACCGGTGATCCTGGCCGAGCGTGGCCGCGTCGCCTTGGGCGACGAAATCGGAGCAGCGATGCAGGCAGACCAGGTGGTCGTGCTGATCGGTGAGCGCCCCGGGCTCTCCGTGCCCAATAGTCTCGGGATCTATCTGACGCATGCGCCGCGCGTAGGCCGCCGCGATTCGGAACGAAATTGCATTTCCAACGTGCATGCGGACGGCCTCGCCTATGCGACCGCAGCCGATAAGCTCGCATGGCTGATGACGCAAGCGCGGCTGCTGCGGCTCACCGGCGTTGCGCTCAAAGAGGATGCGCCGACGACCCCGGAACTGGGGTCCAGCCGGAACCTCTTGCCGTGACGACGGCTGCGGGCACCAAGCCGCGCGGCGCGATCTTGCACGCCGACGGCAAACGACGCTGTGCATGGTGCGGCACCGATCCCCTGTACGTCGCCTATCACGATGAGGAATGGGGCGTGCCGGTGCACGATGACCGCGTGCTGTTCGAAATGTTATGCCTCGAAGGCGCTCAGGCAGGCCTCAGTTGGCTGACGATCCTGCGCAAGCGCCCGGCCTATCGACGCGCCTTCGATGAGTTCGACGCCGAGAAAATGGCGCGCTACAGCCCCGCGCGCCAAGGCCGCCTCATGACGAATGCCGGTATCGTAAGAAATCGGCTAAAAATTGCGGCGTTCGTCGCCAACGCGCGTGCCTACCTGGAGTTGCGTCGCGAACAGGGGTCGTTCGCGGACTACCTTTGGCAATTCAGCGACGGGCAGGTGCGACGCCGACGGCCGCGGCACGCGGGGGACTTTCAGACCAGTACGCCGCGCAGCGATGCGATGAGCAAGGAACTCAAGAAGCGCGGCTTCCGCTTCGTCGGCACGACGATCTGTCATGCCTTCATGCAGGCGGTCGGCATGGTAGACGAGCATCAATTGCATTGCTGGGCCGGAAAACGCGAGACGCGCTAGCGCGCCCCGCTCAGTTCGCTTCGGGCGGATCGATCGGGCTGCCCTGCTGCCGTAAAATCGCCAGCAACACATCCTCTTCGCGCGGCAGGGCGCGCATTCGCGCGAGGCGCCAACGGGCGTGCGTATTCTTGACCCAGGGTAACAAGGGTTGATCGAATTGTGCAGCGGTTGCGACCCGCCATTCCAAGACACGACGGCGCTCGACCAAGGCGCGATATTCCTTTCCGTCGACCACGACCAGGCGCTTCTCCAAGCTCAGGCCCGCGATCTGCGTGGTCACGGTGTCGCCCTGCTGCATGCTCTTCGCGATCTTGAAACAGGCTTCACGCCGGGGTGTGCCCGGCATCGATTCCCGACAAGCTTCGAGCAGCGGCGAAAATGGCGGGATGAACTCCCCACTCGTGATCCCCAACGCCTCGTCGAGCCGCGCGGCCTCGGAATCGACATAGCCCTTGGGCAGACGCTTCTCCACGGCGCGCAGCTGGTCTACCAAGAGCACCGCGATGCGGTTCCAATAAAAGTCGAAGCGGAAGCCTTGCGCCATGTCGGCCAAGACGCGATCGACTTCCACCTGGTCACGGTCGCGATGCGCCGCGGTCAAGGTCGGCAGCCAGGCCGCGGCATTGTCGGGATCCAGCCAGCGCAGCGCAGTCGCGGCATCGCGCACGTCGCAGCCCGGCGTAAGCGTGCAAAGCCGCATCCGAATCCAGCCGATGGCCTTGCTGTCGGGGGCTAGCGTGCTCGCCCGTAAGGCTAGCTCGAGTGCCTGCGAATCCCCTTTGCTGGTATCCTGCCGCGGCTTCGAGGCACCCACAAAGGCGAGCGCCGCCGCAGCCGCGAGCGCATCCGCATCGCCGCGCGACTCGAGCGCGCGCACCGCCGCGGATCGCCAAACCTGGTATTTGTCCGTCATCGTGTGTGCCGCGACCGGCATCGGCGCGACGCCGCAGAGTCCGGCGCCCGCATAGCCGCACAAGACCGCGACCAACAGCAGGCGACGGATCGGCAACAGAGGCAACAGGGGATTGAACGGCGGCAAAGCCAATCTCGCTACGAACGGCCGCCCGCAGCCGTCAGGCCCGCCGTGATCGCGAGACGCATGGCGTCTTCGACCGAAATATCGAGCGCCTGCACCTGGCTGCGCGGCACATAGACGGTGTAGCCGCCGAAGGCGTAGCTCATCGGGAAGTAGACTGTGACCCAGTCTTGGCCGCCATGGTCGTTGAGCACCTCGGGCACGTCCTCACGGGTCACGAAGCCGATCGCACGGACCTCGCCGAAATGCGCCAAGACGACGCGCTGCAGATCGCGCTTCTCGCCGCTGCCGGACGGCAGCAGACTGACGACGTCGCGAAAGCCGCCGTACAGCGTTTTGACGAATGGGATGCGACCGAGAAAATCATTCCAATACTTCAGGAAGATCTTGCCGGCATAGGCGTTGACGAGGCTGCCGACGACCAATAGCAGCAGGAATCCCGCGATCAGACCGAGACCGGGCCAATAATGCTCGGGACTCACGATGTTCAACGCGATCAGCGCGCGGCGCAGCCACTCCTCGAGTGTGTGAACGACCCACCAGATCACGTAGACGGTCAAGGCAAGCGGCAACACGGTCACGAGACCGCTCATGGTCAGAGTCAGAACCTTGCGCATCACGACATCATCGCATGATCGGGCTCTAAGGAGGCGAAGCGGCGCAGAATTGCTCCGCATTGCGCTCGTATTCCGCCGTCAAAACCAATGCTTCCGCATCCTGTTTCCAGAGAAAATACTGCGTCACGATGCGACTGCCACGAGTCTGCGAGACGCTGAGCAGGCGGCTGTCGCGGCGAAAGGCCAGTGCTTCGTCGCCCCGGCATGGCAGACTGTTGTGAATATCGTTGAGGTCCGCGGGTTCGATGAGCTTGCCGTTGTGCCAATCGACGAGCAACAAACGCTCGCAGTCCGCGCCGCAAGGCGCCAGGGTCGCCGTCAGATAGCCGGAGAAATTCGGTCCACTCGCCAGCGCGAGCTGCAGCCGCGCGCGGTCCTCGGCGGACTGCGCGGCAGCCGGCGGTTCCGGGGGAGGCGTCGCGTTCGGCTGCATCGGCGCGATCTTGTATTCCGAGAAACGGGGTGCGCCCAGCGGCTCGTTGGCCGGGCTCACCGTGCCGCCACGGAGCTGATCGATGCGGTCGGCGATCTCGTCGCTCAAGTACCAATCGTCGACCGTGACCCGCGCGTGCGCGGCGCGGCCGATCAGACTGATCGTGATGAGACTATGGTCGGCACAGCCTTCCGCGCCATCGCGTGCCGTGCAGGTGCTGAACTGTGTGAAGGCGCCATAGATGTTGGGCGCGCCGGGCTCGTTGGGCGCAAGGAAGACGACGTAGCGTCCCGGCGGCACGTCGATGCTGAATTTGTGTTGGTCCGCAGGGATCGGTACGGTGCGTATCCGGGACGTGTCCAGGTCGCAGGCGTAGGCAGTCATGCTCGGAATCGAGCGACCGGGAAAGCTGATTTCGCCGTCGATCACCGCGGCCCAGCCGGGGGTGCAGGACAGAGCAGCCACGGCGGCAACGCCGGCAAGCGCCAACCGGTGAGGACCTAAGACAAAACCCGCAAGGGCCAACTCGTACTTCAATGGATATAGACTCGCGTCATTCGCTTCCCACTCTCACCATGGTAACCACGCGCGCACATGCAAGCTACTGCAATTCAGATCGAACCGGCGACGCCTGACGACGTGCCGCTGCTGCTCCGCTTGATCGGCGAGCTCGCCGAATACGAAAAGCTCCAGCATCAAGTCGTCGCCACGGAGCTGGGCTTACATGCGGCGTTATTCGGATCCAAGCCGGTCGCCGCGGCCGTGATCGCGCGCGTCGGCACGAGTCCCGCCGCCTTCGCGCTCTACTTTCACAACTTCTCGACCTTTCTCGGCAAGCCGGGTCTTTATCTTGAGGACTTATTCGTGCGACCAGAATTCCGGGGGCGCGCGATCGGGAAAAGCTTGCTCGTGTATCTCGCGAAACTGGCGGTCGCCGAGAAATGCGAGCGGTTCGATTGGGCCGTCCTGGACTGGAATCAGCCTGCGCGGAAATTCTACGAATCGCTGGGCGCCGAGGCGAATTCAGCCTGGATCAACTACCGCCTCAGCGGCGATGCCCTGCGACGCCTGGCGGCCGGCGACGCCCCTAAACGTGGCGCCCAGTAGTCGGCGCCGTCCAGCGCGCGTAGGGGCGTGCTATTCGCGCGGCAGCAGGAAGCGGACGCCTTGATAATTCAGCACAATCCCGTCGCGTCGGATGCGCTCGAGCAAGGGTCCTTCCTGCAGCTTCATGCCCTCATGATATTTGCGCCCGTTGATGAACACGAAGCGATCGGCCGGCACGGTCGCGAATACATGCACGTCCAGATGCAGCTCGGGCAAGCCTTGCGTGGCGCTCGAGCTCAATTCGGATAAGGTCGGCAGCACCTCTTCCGTGTCGTCCTCCGCTTTGCTCTCCGCGGCCTTCGTTACGGGTGGAGGGCGCCGGGCGACGGGCTTGGCGGTCGGTGGTTCCGCTCCGGGGCCGTCCGACTCGACGACGGGAACTTCGGGCGCATAGGTCGGCGCTCCGTCCATCGGACTGAAGTGATCGACCGCCGATGCGGCACCGGAACGATCGACGTTGGTTGCCGGCGCTGCGCCTGGGTTGGCGTCGGGGCCCGCAGCGGCAACGGTCGTGTGCAAAGCGCTCGCAACCGGCGGGGCAAGCGTACTGCCCCGGCGCAGCAACACGACGCCCAGGACGACGAGGTTGATCGCGAGCAAGGCGCCGATCACCCATGCCCAGGGCGGCAATCCTGACCGGGGAGGCGGCGCCCCGACGTCGATCAGTCCCGGAGTGGTCTGGCGTTGGCGCTCCAGTTCGGATTTCTTGAGGGCATCGAGAATGAACGACATAGCGGGGCGTTCCTAACTGCCGCGAGCGGCGGGGGGCTGCAGAAAAGGCGAATTCGGGTCCGCCAGCGCGGTTTCCAGCACCATCTGGGTCTGTATGCCGGCGATGCCGTCGACATTCAAGCGGTGCTCGCGTTGAAAATTCTCGACCGCGACAGCCAAGTCCTTGTCGAACAAGTCGCCACGGGCAGGATTGGCCGAGCTACCACGCAGCGCATTCAGACTGCGCCGCAGCCAGCGCACTTCTTCGCCGCTCATGCCGACCGAGAGCGCGCGCGTGCGCCGCGTCTTCGGTCGCCAGACGACGGTGAATTCGCCAAACCAGAGACCGGAGACCTCTTCCAGCGGGAATTTTTCGCTGTGGTCGGCAAGTTCCAGCGTCGCGTAATGATCGTCGAGCGCCGACAGCACGACCTCATGACGGTTTCCCTGTTCGTCGATCAAGGTCAGGATCGCCGGCCGATTCAACATGCGCACTTCCGCCCAGGAACCGCGTTGCTCGAAGCAGTCCAACCCGGACTTGGCCGCCTGGGCGCAAGGGTCGTGCAGGTCCGTGATTTTCATGCCCCAAAGCGCCAATAAGCGGCGATAGGCCTCGCCCTCGGCGGTCTCTGCGGCGTGCGCTTCGAGTTGCGTGCTGAGCGACGGACCCTGCCGGGCGGAAACGCCGGGCTGCAGGGCCGCTGATCCCGCTGTTGGCGCAGAGCCGGGCACCGCGCCCGGTGCGCCACCGGATGCGCCGCCCGACGCGAGCTCGGACGCTAGGCCGGATGCGGCGCCATGCGCCGCCGACGCAGCTTGCGCCGAGGAGGAGGCGTTCGCGACCGCGGCCGCGGCCAGTGCGGCAGCGGCTTGCGCGCGCGCGCGTTCGGGAGCCAGCGCCCAATATCGCCAGATGCCGACCAGCGCGATCGCCAGTGCCGCGGCGGCCACACCTCCCGCGAGCCAGCCAAGCCACGCAGGCGCAAAGCGCCGACCGTAGACTTCGCCGGCCGCACGGCGTACCAGCGGCGCCGTGACCTTGCGTGTGTCGCGCGTATAGGCGCCGAGCAGCGCACGATCCGCGCAGACGTTGATGACGCGCGGTATCCCCGACGATAGGCGGTGGATTTCGGCCAGGGCGCCCAGCGTGAAAATCTCGGTTCCGCCGCCGCCGGCGACCCGCAGGCGGTGGCTCACGTAGGCCTTGGTCTCGTCACTGCTGAGCGGGCTCAGGTGGTAACGACCCGTGATGCGCTGTGCGAGCTGGCGCAAATCGTTGCGTTCCAGCAGCACGCGCAGTTCCGGCTGGCCGATCAGAATGATCTGCAGCAACTTCTGCGTCGGGGTTTCCAAGTTGGTGAGCAAGCGCACCTGTTCGAGGACCTCGGGCGAGAGATTCTGCGCTTCATCGACGATCACGACGACCCGCCGCCCGAGCGCGTGCGCCTCGAGCAAACGGCGATTCAGCGCGTCGACCATCTGCTTGACGCTGTCACGATCCTCCGGGGCCAGCGCGACACCCAATTCCTCGCAAATCGTCAACAGGAACTCCGCGGGCGTGACGCGCGGATTCAGGATCACCGCGACGTCGGCATGCTGCGGCAATTGCGACAACAAGGTGCGGACCATCGTGGTCTTGCCCGTGCCGACCTCGCCCGTCAGCTGAATGAAGCCGCCGGATTCGTTGATCCCGTACAGCAGATGCGCCAAGGCCTCCGCGTGGCGCTCGCTCAAGTAGAGATAGCGCGGGTCGGGAGTGATCGCGAACGGCTTCTCGCTGAGTCCGAAAAAACTCGTGTACATGGCAGTCTATGATGATAGCAAGCGCAACGCTGCTAGCGAGACGGGCCGCGCTGCAAATGACTGGCCCGGGTCAAGAGCTCCTTGCCGAAGCGGCGCCGGATATCGTCGACGGCCGTATCCAAGCGGCTTTCCGGCGGCGGCGAGGCGGTGAACAAGTCGGTCTGGCCAGAGGCCGCGCGCAGACCGGCGCCGCCGACACCGAGTAAGCGCAGCGCCGCATCGGGCTGTGTCGGCAGCCATTCGTCCAGCAGTTCCAGGGCGATACGCGCGATCGTGCGCGTGTCCTGGGTGGCGGGCTCCAGCGCGCGTCGACGCGTAAAGGTCTTGAAATCGGCGCGCCGGATCTTGACCATGATGACGCCCGCGAGCAGCCCCTGCGCGCGCAGTCGCGCGGCCGTGCGGTCAGCGAGGCGCAGCAGTTCGGAGCGCATCGCGCCGGGCTCGCGCAAGTCCTGCTGGAAGGTCTCCTCGGCGCTCACCGACTTCTCGTCGCGATCGGGGACGACGGGTCGGTCGTCCAAGCCCGCGGCGCGATCACGCATGGTCTTGCCGTGCCTGCCGAACGCGCGCCACAGCGTCGCCTCGTCGGCGCGGCGTAACTCACCGAAGGTTCGAATGCCCGCGGCGTGTACCGTGGGCAGCGTCTTCGGGCCGATCCCGAACAAGCGCTCGACCGGAAGCCGGTCAAGAACCTCGTGCAGATTATCCGCTCCGATGCGGAACAAACCGTCGGGCTTGTTCAGATCGGAGGCGATCTTGGCGAGCAATTTATTCGGAGCGATGCCCACCGATGCGGTCAGACCCGTGCGGGCGCGAATTTGCGCGCGGATGTCGATGGCAATGCGCTGCGGATCGCCGAACAGCCGGCCACTCGCGCTCACGTCCAGAAAGGCCTCATCCAGGGACAATCCCTCGACCAGCGGCGTGACGCCGTGAAAGATCGCAAAGACCTGGTCTGAGACCTCGCGATAGCGATCCATGCGCGGCCGCACGCAGATCGCCTGCGGGCAGCGGCGCAGGGCTTCGGCGATCGGCATCGCCGAGCGCACGCCGAAACGGCGCACCGCATAGTTGGCTGCCGCGACGACGCCGCGGCCGGAGGTGCCGCCGACGATGAGCGGCTTGCCGCGCAAGCTTGGGTCGTCCTGCTCTTCCACGGACGCGTAGAACGCGTCCATGTCGACGTGCAGGATCGTTCTCATCCGGCGCGCGTGGTCACTTCACGATGATCGTGATTTTGCTCGAGTGCAGCGGCGGATCGAAGGACCTATGCGTGTAATCGGCGAACAGCAGTTCCAGCGTGTGCTTGCCCGGCGACAAGCTGAGCTGCGTTTCGGTCTGTCCCTTGCCGAAGTGAATTATCTTATCGGTCGCCGGCAGCGACGCATCGAGCTGAATGTCGCTCAAGTCGGTATCGACCAAGAGGTGGTGATGGCCGGTGTTGTCGAACTTGATGCCCGCCGGCGCCACGCCCATGCCTTTGAGGCCGAAGCGAACCGTGAACGGACTGTGGACCCGCTCGCCGTTGCGCGGCGAGATGATATAGACCTCGGCGCCCGCGGGTGCGGTCATTGCCGCGGCGACCGGCGCCGGGGCGGCTGCCGGCGCGGGGGGCGCGGCCGGGGTTTGCGCAAGAGCGCTCATGGCCGTGAGGCTCGCTGCGAGCGAGACGAGAATTCTGTTCATGGCTGCTGCTCCTGAGGGTGTCGATTGAGAATGCCGGGATTTTACACCTGCATGACCGCATAGACGAATACACCGGCGAGCGTGATGCCGAACACCACCCAGTAGACGATGAACAGGCCCGCGCCCTTGAACAGCGTATTGACCCACGCCCGTCCGAACACACGCTTCATGGCCAACACCGTGTACGCTGCGGCCCACCAACCGGCGGCATCCGTCAGCAGGCTCACGGTCGACCGCAGTGCGGGCCAGAGTATCGCTGCGCCGTTCACGACCAGCAGCAGCGCAATCAGCGAGAAGAAAAAGGCGTGCAGATGAATGAAGAACAGCAGATGTACGGCGTAGCGTTGCCGCGGCCACCAATAGACGAGCATGTGCAGGAACGCGATCAAGGGCAGGAATAGGAACATCGCTTTCGGCAGGGTGCTAAGCGCGACATGCAGAAAGGATTCGCCATGATCGCGCACCGTCGTCACGCAGCCATGCTGGAAGCGCTTCTCCAAGGCCGGCTGCGAGGTGCCGAAAAACTCCATATGAATCTTTCCGCAGATCACCTCGGGCGTGTCGCCCGCCTGCAAGTCCTTGGCGTCCACGTGAATGAAGCCCTGGGTGTCGCTCGGGCGGATGAACGAGGCGAGCAGGAACAAGATCACGCTGATGACCAGGTACAAACGGAACGGCGGCAGGAAAGACTCACGACGGCCCGCGATGAATTCGCGCGTGAGCTGCCCAGGTTTCAGCCACAGCAGGCGCAACGTCCGCCAGAGTCGCGAGTCCGAATGAGTCAGGCCTTCGAGCGCCTCATGGACCAATTCGTGGGTCGTCGGCACATGCACATTGGCGCGCTGACCGCAGTTCGCGCAGAACGCGCCGTTCAAGGCGGCGCCACAATTCTTGCAGTCGTGCCCGGCGAGCACGGCGCCTTGCGGGTGTTGTGGTCCCGCGCTCAAGACTTAAGCGCGGACCGCGCTCAAATCAGGTCCTTGACGCCGTCGCGCTCTTCCAGGAGCTCGCGGTGCGTCGCAGCCAGTTTCGCGCGGCTGAACTCGTTGATCTCGAGTCCCTGCACGATCTGGTAAGCGCCGCCCCGACAGGTGACGGGGTAAGAAAAAATCACGCCTTCCGGGATTCCGTAGCTGCCGTCCGAGGGAATGGCCATACTGACCCAGTCGCCGGGCGACGTGCCGAGCACCCAGTCATGAATGTGATCGAGTGCGGCGGCCGCGGCTGAAGCGGCCGAGGACGTGCCGCGTGCCTTGATGATCGCTGCGCCGCGCTGTTGCACCGTCGGAATGTAGCTATCCTTGAACCAGGTCTCGTTGACGACCGATAGGGCGGCCTTGCCGCCGACGGTCGCATGGTGCAGGTCGGGATATTGGGTCGCCGAGTGATTGCCCCAAATGATGACTTTCTTGACCTCGCTCAAGGGCGCACCCGATTTCTCGGTCAACTGGGCCAGGCCACGGTTGTGGTCCAGCCGCGTCATCGCGGTGAACTGGCCCGGCGCCAGCGACGGCGCATTACGCTGCGCGATCAAAGAATTCGTGTTGGCCGGGTTGCCGACCACCAAGACCCGCACGTCGCGGCTGGCAACCGCGTCGAGCGCCTTGCCTTGCGCCGAGAAAATCTTGGCATTCTCGAGCAACAGGTCCTTGCGCTCCATGCCGGGGCCGCGCGGCCGAGCGCCCACCAACAACGCGAAATTGCAGTCCTTGAACGCGACGCGCGCATCGTCGGTCGCAGTGATTTTATTCAGCGTCGGGAAGGCGCAATCGTTCAATTCCATGACGACGCCTTGCACGGCGGCTTGGGCCGCAGGGATTTCCAGCAGATTCAAATTGATCGGTTGGTCCGTCCCCAACATCTGACCGGAGGCGACGCGAAACGCGAGCGCGTAGCCGATGTTGCCCGCCGCGCCCGTGATCGTGACCGTAACTGGCTTCTTCATGAAATACACCCTGCGCAAAAACAGGGAATGGTATCCGAAATCACGGGGCTAGGTGCAGCGGCGCGGCCTTGGCGGTCGGCATCGGCACTCCGAGGAGTGACGCCACCGTTGGCGCAATTTGCCGCATGTCGATGAGGCCGAGATCGCGGTGCGCCGCGATGCCCGCGCCGCTCGCAAAGAATGCGGCGCGCATCTCGGGATAGTCGGGCGAGAAGCCATGGCCGCCGTGCGGCTCGTGCAACTCGGTGACCAGGTCCCCGCGCAGATTCGTGCCGGTGTAGTAGCCCGGCTTCAGAACGACCACGAAGGCTGCGTCCGGGAAGCCGCCGCGCTCGGCCATGGCGCGACGATCGAGAATCTCGGCAATGCCATTGTGCGGATCGGCGCGCAGCCCTTGCAGCAACGCGGCGACTTCGGTCGCGGTTTTTTTGTCGTTCGGGTCGTGCAACTGGATCGCGGCCATACCGCCCGCCATCCAAGGTTCTGCGCGCCACCCGCTCACCTGGGGCTGCCCGGTCTCGGGATCGATCTTCGCCTGGATCAGGCCGGCCGCGATGAACGGGATTGCGAGATTGAGCTTGTGCGCGATCGACGCGAAACCATGATCCGAGACGATCACGACGACAGATGCGGGATCGGCTGCGCGTGCGCCCTGTGCCAAGCTTGCGAGCAGCGTGTCGATGGCCTCGAGTGCGGCGTTCGCCTGCGCGCTGAACGGTCCATGGGCGTGTTCCGCGTCGTCGAGCGAACTCAGGTGCAGCGTCATGAAGCCGGGCGCATGACGCTGCAAAATATCCAGCGCGAAGCGCGTCTTGATCTGATCGCCGTTCGTACTCGTGTCATTGCCTTTCATATAGGGCCCGAGCTGCGACTGCATGAGCGCAAGCATGCCGGTCGGGCGCGACAAGGCGGCAATCAAGTAACGGTCGGCGGGATTCAGATCCTCCGTGGGTCCCCAAGTGCGAAAAAATTCCGGGATCAGATAGTCGATGTCGGCCGCGTCGACGCTCACGGGCCAACCGACGCTCGCCGTCTTGAGACCCGCGCCGTGCGCCGCCTGCCACAGCGTCGGCACGCGGATTTGATCGGCATACCAATACCAAGCGTCCGCGAATTTTCGCTCCGGGTCGAACTGCAAGTTGTTGTAAACGCCATGCTCGGCCGGCGCGACCCCGGTCACTAAACTCGTGTGACTTGGATAAGTGACGGTGGGCCAGACGCCCACAACCCCATCGGCATACGTCCCGCTCACCAACAAACTGCGCAAATAGGGGATCTTCAAGCCCTTTTCGGCTGCCTCGAGCACGTATTCGGGCTTCATGCCGTCGACCGAAATCATGAGTACGGGCGCCGCGGTGCACGCGTAGGGCAGCGCCAAAGCGCTGAATAAAATCAATAAAAACAGGGAGTTAACGGACCAGCGAGAGGCGGGCATCGGCACTTGATTTGCGCTCCGAAACAAGTTGGTAAAAAAAGCTTGCATGTGCTGGTGTTATATCTTAGTATATCACCAAGTCACCGAAACACCTCGATGACAGTCGAAACCACGAACACTTTAGGAGACAGTCATGAAAACCGAAATCTCGCACAAGTTTGCCGCCCTTGCGATCGCCCTTTCCATCAACGGCCTGCTAATCGGCAGCGTTGCTTACCTGTTCAATTCTGCCGCGCAGCAGCATGCTCCGGTCGTGTCCCTCGCCCAGACCCAGGCGAGCGTCACCCCTTCGGCCCAGTCTTAAGCGGCGGACGAGATCAGGCGTTCTCCTACATTAGTATGCTATCCGGCCACCACAGCTGGGGCGTCAGTAGATCGAGCGGCGTAATGGAAGCAAATTGGAATGACAATCAGCCTATCTATCGCCAATTGCGCGATCGCATGGTTGCGCTGATCCTCGAAGGCGCGTTGGCCGAGGGCGACCCCCTGCCCTCGGTACGCGCCGTCGCCGCCGACTACCGGCTGAATCCCCTCACGGTGCTGAAGGCTTACCAACAATTGGTCGACGAGAACCTGGTGGAAAAGCAGCGTGGCCGGGGCATGTACGTGAGCGTGGGCGCCCGCAAACTCTTGCTGGCCGGCGAGCGCGAGCGCTTCCTGCACGACGAATGGCCGCAAATCCTCGCCGTCATCAATCGCCTCGGCTTTTCCGCCGAGGAATTATTTGCGCGCACACCTGCGCCGACCCATCCGGCCCCGCCTCCGCGCGGCACCGACACGAAAGACACATGAGTCAGAACCTATGACCGCCTTAATTGAAGCCCGCGACCTTTCCAAGCGCTATGGCAAGCATCTCGCCCTCGATCGCGCCAATTTCTCGATCGAGAGCGGCCGCATCGTCGGTCTCATCGGTCCTAACGGTGCGGGCAAGACCAGCGCCCTGCGCGCCATGCTGGGCCTCACGAATTACGAGGGGCACCTGCGCGTCCTCGGCCGCGAGCCGTTTCGCGAACGCACGGATTTGATGAAGGATGCCTGTTTCATCGCCGACGTGGCCGTGCTGCCGGGCTGGTTGCGAGTCGACCAGGCCATCGATTTCGTCGCCGGTGTCCATCCGCGTTTCCGGCGTGACCGCGCCGTCGCCCTGCTCGAGAAAACGCAGATTCGGGGCACGAGCCGCATGCGCGAGTTGTCAAAGGGCATGAAGACGCAAGTCCATCTGGCGCTGACCATGGCCATCGATGCGAAGCTGTTCGTGCTCGATGAACCGACCTTAGGATTGGACATTCTCGCGCGCCGCAGCTTCTACGACGCGCTCGTCAACGACTACATGGACGAAACCCGAACCATCTTGATCACGACGCACCAGGTCGAGGAGATCGAGAATCTCCTCACGGACGTGATGTTCATCGACAAGGGCAAGATCGTGCTCGACGCCTCGCTCGAGACCATCGCCGAGCGCTATGCCGCGATCGTCGTGGCCCCTGCGCAGGTCGACGCGGCGCGCACTTACAAGCCGTTCTTCGAGCGACGCACGCTCGGCAAGACGGTGTTTTATTACGAGCACGCAGATCGTGCCAAGTTGGCCGCGTTCGGCGAAGTGTTCACACCGAGTGTGTCGGACCTGTTCGTCGCAACCATGTCCGGAGCCGCACAATGAAAAACTTCCAATGGCTGATTCGCCGGGAATTTTGGGAAAATCGTTCGATTTGGCTGGTGCCCGCCGTGATCGGCGCCGTGCTGGTCTTCGGCGCCGTCTTTGGGCATGTGCACTTCGGCGAGGACTTCTTTCGGCCGGACGGCAACCGCGGGGGCATCGCTGCGCACTTCACCCTGTATGTGCTGACGGCCGCAGTCGGTGCAAGCTTCTTGATCGTGGCCTCACTGACCGCCAGTTGGTATTTGCTCGATTGCCTGTACGCCGACCGCAAGGACCGCAGCATTTTGTTCTGGAAGTCCCTGCCCGTCTCCGATACCGAAACGGTGTTGTCCAAACTCGCGATCGGCTTGCTGGTCTTGCCGCTCGTCTATCTTCTGATCGCCGACCTCACGATCTTTCTGATGTCGTTCGTGTTGTCCCTGCGCGTTGGCGTCTGGGGGGACAGCGGACTGTGGCGAGCGGACATTTGGCTGCAGACTCAGGGGATGGCTCTTTATCTCATTGCCACCATGGCGATCTGGTACCTGCCGATTGCGGCCTGGTTCCTGTTGGTGTCAGCCTGGGCCTCGCGCGCCGTCATCCTCTGGTCGATCCTGCCGCCGCTCGCGATTTACTTGATGGAGCGTTACTTCTTCGGCACCCATCTATTCGGCTCGTGGCTGGCGGAACGCTCCGGCACCGGCTACGCGATGCGCGCCTTTCATCTGCCTGGTGACGGCAGCGCCTGGGTCAGCACGACCCTGCAGAACGGTCCCGGCACCGAGACCATGACGACACCCAGCAGCCTTTGGGCGGTCATGGACTTCGGCGGCTTCTTCGGCAGCTGGGCCACCTGGGCGGGCGTCGCCATCGGTGTCGCCATGATCGTCGCGACGATCCAGATTCGCGCGCGCCGCTCGGAGATCTAGACCGCGCGAAACCGTTGGTATCGGCGCGCGCAACGTGCAAAATACTGCCAAGGTGTCGGGGCCCCCGAGGAGTATTGCATGTACAAGACCAAGATCGATCTGTCCGAAAAGCTTCGCCGCAACGTCATCGCGATTCTGAACGACCGTCTCGCCGACGCGATCGATCTGCAAAGCCAGGTCAAACAGGCGCACTGGAACGTCAAGGGCCCGAACTTCATTGCATTGCATGAGTTGTTCGACAAGATTTCAGACGCGGTGCTCGAGCAGATCGACGATATCGCCGAGCGTGTGACCAGCCTCGGCGGTACGGCCGAGGGCACGGTCGCCGTGGCTTCCAAGCGCAGCAAGCTCAAGAACTATCCGCTCAGCATCACGGCCGGCAAGGATCATCTGTTGTATCTGTCGACGCAGTTGGCGGCGTTCGGCAAGGCGGTTCGGGCCGCCATCGACGATACCGGTCGACTCGGCGATGCCGACACGGCGGATCTGTTTACCGGGATCTCGCGGACCACCGATAAATACCTCTGGTTTCTCGAGGCACATCTGCAGGACAAGGCCTGAGGCCCGGGTCTAGGTCGATCCCAAGAGACTCGCGAAATAGCTGTTGTGCAGCCGGTTGAGCGGATCGGTGCGCTGTCGTAACGCACGGAACAGGCGCACGCGCTCGCCGAACGCCTTGCTCACGTGTTCGGTCTTGAGCGCGCGGGTCTGATTGAAGGTGGGCACGCCGCCCAGCCGGGACGAGAAATCATTGAAGTCGATCAGGAAATCCGCCCAGCCTTTTTCGCCGTCCGAGGACGGCTCCAAGGTCATCATCGTGCCGTCGTAGCTCGGACTGAACAACGCGCCGCGGTCGCGATGCAAGCGGCTCGCGGCCGTGACCACGTTCGGGCGATACTTGTGTTCCTTGTAGTAACCGCGGCAGAAGGCGAAGTACTCCTTGAGCACGCGCGGATAGCTGTCCGCGGAAAATGCCCATAAACTGTGCGTGAAGCGCGCCTTCCAAGATTCGGCCGGCAGTTCGCGCAGCCATTCATGCGCGAACATGACGACGCCGCGCGATGCCGGCGTTTGCGTGGCGTTCAGGGCGCGGTGGACGCCGGATAGCACGGCGCTGCGCAATCCAGGTCCCGACAGCACGCTGCCGACCGAGGATCCGAACGCGGGCAAGACGTTACGCATCACGGAATTGCGGATCTGCCACATCCCCGATCGTGTCGTCGTCTTGGCCGCATCGACGGTGCGGCGTTCGACGGTCACGCGATCGTTGAAAGGTGCCAGGTGCAGGCGCAGGGCACCCGATGATTTCATGACCGAATTGAACTGCCGGATGAAGTCCTCGATCGAATAGACACGGTAGTCGATCTTGACCGCCTGCATCTGCACGACCCGCAACACGACCTCGTGCACGATGCCGAGCAAACCAAAGCTGGAGCGCAGCACCCGCATGAGCTCGCGGTCTTGTTCCGTCACGACCATTTGCTTGCCCTGCGGCGTGACCAATTTCAGTTCGATGACGCAGGATGACATCTGCGCCATACCCGGTTCGAAAGAGGCTTGCGGCAAGGTCGCCATGGCCAGCGCACCGAGCGAGATGTTGCCGATTTCGGGGGTCAGAGGCAGCTCCAAACCGCGCTCGGTCAGTGCGCGTACCAGGGCTCCCACACGAACGCCCGCCTGGGCCCGCACGAAGCCATCGCCGAACTCGAGGATCTTGTCGAAGCCGCCCATGTCGACGACCGTGCCGCCATCGCCCCCGACACAGCGAGCCTGCGAGTAGTCCGCGCCGACGGCGCGCACGGGTGTCGGATAGGACTTGGTTTTGGCCAAAATGGTCGGAATATCCTCGACACGCCGGGGCCGCAACATCATTCTGGGTCGGCGATAAAGCCCCGAACTCTCCGCACCCGTTGCGGCAGTGACCTTGAAAACCATGTGCTTCCCCTGGAAGAACCTAATAGAGACGCCGTTGCTCGGCGGATTCGCTGTTTAGGTGTCGCAAAACGGGGGGAAGGGTTAACCGGCGCGCGATGCGAAACCGGTGAACTGGCGACCCCGCTATCGTCAGACTTCCGAGTGGGAAGTCCCTTAGACCGGTGGTTTTGCGTCACCGCCTTTCGGCGGGTTTGCCTTTGTACAGCAGCTATACTATGCGAGTAAGCGCGGCGGCTGTAAAGAGGGTCACTCCAGGCGCCCCGGCTGAACCGCTAGCCCATCAACAACAGCGTTTCGGCATGCTCGACGGCTTCCGGCGTGCCGCAGACGACGACCACGTCGCCCTCCTTGAGGATCGTGTCGCTGGCTGGTTCGCGGCCCACGATCCCATCGCGCCGCACCGCACTCACGGACGCAGCCGAGCCTCGGGCCGCGAGGTCGGCAATGCTCTTACCCACGGCCCAGGCATGCGGCGGCAGAATCACGCTGTGCAATTCCTCGCGAAAAGCGTGGCTCGCATCCAGCACCTCCGCGCGCTCGGCCGGGAAGAATTGGCGCAACATGCTGTAGCGATGGCTGCGAATGTCGCCGACCGTACGCACCACGCGGGACACGGGTACCCGGAGCAGCAGCAACAGGTGCGAAAGCAGCATCAGGCTCGCCTCGAAAGTCTCCGGAACCACCTCGGTCGCGCCGGCCGCCTGCAGCTCCTCGAGCTGGGTGTCATCCTGCGTGCGCACCAGCACGGGCACGTCGCTGCGCAGCGCCCGCACGGCGCGAAGTATGCGCAGGCTTACGGGCGGATTGGCAAACGTGATCACGACACAGCTCGCGTGCTGTACGCCGACGCTCTGCAGGACTTCGGCGTTGCCGGCATCGCCGTAGATGATGGGATCGCCCGCTTGCCGGCCGACACGAATCCGATAGGCGTCGACTTCGAGCGCGATGTACTCGAAGCCGTTTTGCTCGAGCACGCGCGCGATGTTTTGCCCCACGCGGCCGAAGCCGCAAATCAGCACGTGATCCCGTTCCGCCACGGCGAGCGTCGCGCGCGTTTCGCGCATCGCCGTCGACTGCGGCGGTCCGGACTCGCCGAGCAGGGCGCGCGCGATCCGCCGGTTGTGCCGGATCAGCAGCGGCGCAAACACCATGCTCAAGACCGTCGCCGCCAACAGCGGCTGCACCAGGGCCGGATCCATGAGGTTATCCCGCAACAGCAGTGTCAGCAGCGCGAAGCCGAATTCGCCGCCTTGGGAGACCACGATCCCCGTGCGCACGGACTTGAACCAACTATGCGTCGCCCACTTGGTCACGAGCGTGATGATCGCCGCCTTGAGCAAGAGCATACCGATCAACACCACGGTGACCAACAGCAAATGCCGCAGCAACAAGGAGAAATCGAGCAACATGCCGACTGTGATGAAAAAGAGCCCGAGGAGCACATCGCGATAGGAACGAATCGTCGCCTCGATCTGGTGGCGGAATTCGGTTTCCGCCAACATCATGCCGGCGAGGAAAGCGCCCAGGGCGAGCGACAGGCCGACCCCGTGGGTCGCCCAGGCCGAGGCCAAGACGACCAACAGCACGGCCAGCGAGAACAACTCCGACGAGCGTACCGAGGCGATCAGCAGGAACAGGGGGCGCAGCAGCCATCGGCCCGCGGCCAGCACCAATCCCAAGGCTAGGCCCGCGATCGCGATTGCGAGCGCTATATGGCGCCAATCGCCCGCCTCGCCCGTTCTCGAGAGCGAGGATTCGAGAGCCAGCAGCAGGGTGAAGGCGAGGTCCTGGAACAGACAGATCGCCACGGCGAGCCGGCCGTGCGTGCGATTGTTCTCCGATTGTTCCGTGAGCTGCGAGATCGTGATCGCCGTCGAGGACATGGCGACCGCGCCGCCGATCACGATCGCGACCGGGGCTGCAATCCCAAACATCAAGACGGCCAGGCCCGCGACCACGACCGTGGTCACGAACACTTGGGCGCCCCCCACACCCAAAACCTCGCCGCGCATCGCGATCAGTCGGGGCAGCGAGAACTCCAGTCCCAGCGTGAACACCAGGAAAACCACGCCGAAGTCCGCGAGCAAACGCGTGGTCTCGTTGTCGGCCACCATCGCCAGCGCATTCGGACCCAAGATCATGCCGACCGCGAGATAGCCCAAGATCGCGGGCAACGCGAGCTTGCGCATCACCGCGATGACGAACACGCAAGCGGCGAGCAAGATCAGGATCTGAAGGAGCGGGTCGTGGTGCAAGATGTTCCTTGAGGTGCTCGCCGAGGGATGGCGAGGAGCCACAACTTAGACGCTGGGACTGATGGAGGCAATGGCGGATTTGCGACAGCCGCGGGTCGGGCTGCGCGGCTCTCATCCCGGGGGGTTCAGCCGTCGCCGGCCGCCAGCATGTCCAAGCGGTGTTCGAAGTCCTTGCGACCCGCCATGTGTACGCTACCGGCCGGGAACTGGCCCGGATCCACGTAGAACGAGGCCGCGCCGCCGATCCAGATCTCGACGTTGTCGGGCAGGCCCTGGCGCAAGATCGCCAGCTTCTCGATACCGACCTCGACGTTTTCCGGAAGCACCATGCTGATCGCAACCGCCGCGGCATTGACGCGCGTTGCGAAGTTGGAGATTTCCTCCGGCGGCAGATCGGCTCCCAGATAACAGGTGCGCAGTTTGCGGCTGGCCGCGAGCGCCGCAAACATCAGAATGCCGAGTTCATGCGGCTCGCCCGTGATCGTGGCGAACACGATGGGCGCGCCGCGCGCCATGCTGTTGTAGGTGTTCAGAAGACCGCTGATCTGGCGCCGCACCGAACTCGACACCAAGCGCTCTTGCCCGACCGAAAACTCGCCGCGGTGCCAGCGCTCGCCGACCTCGCGCAGCACCGGCGAGAGCACCTCGCTGATCACGTCGGGCACCGACAGCAGCGCAAAAGCCATCGCGATCGTCTGGTCGCATTCGGCGAGATCGTATTTTTCGATCGCTGCGAGGATCCGGGCCGCGAGCGTCTGCGCCGCGACCGCGTTCGGGTTGTCCTCCTGCCGCTCGATCAACAAACCGTTGAGTTCGGCATCGCTGAGATGCGCGATCTTGCCGATCGGGTGACCGCGGTCCGTGGCCTCGCGCAGGCGGCGCAGACGCGTCACGTCGGCGCCGTTGTAAACCCGGTGTCCGCTCGCATCGCGACCAGGTGTCACGATCGCGTAGCGACGTTCCCAGGCGCGCAGGGTTTCGACCGACAATCCGGTCGCCACCGCGACCGCCTTGATCGAATATTGCGAGCCGCAATCGTTGTCGGACATCTTTTAAGAGCCGGTCAGCGAGCTGCGCAGGGTCGCCGTCTCGGTCTCCGCGAGCTCGATGGCACTACCGACTTCCATCCATCTGGTCTCCAATGACGTAATTTCCGCACTCAGCGGCCCAAACCGGTCGATGAGTGTCGCCGATGTCGCTCCTGCGGAGAGCTCTGTTTCGATGCGTGTTCGTTCTGCGGTGAGGAGTGCCAATTGTTGTTCAATGGCGTCCAGCTCGCGGCGTAAAGCCCCTGTGCGGGGCGCAGGGCGGCGTTCGGCTTTTCTGGGCACGCCGGGCTTGGGCTCGGCCTGGGCACGCTCTGCATTGCCACGGGCTTTCAGCCAGCGCTGATAGTCGTCGAGATCCCCGTCGAATTCCTGAAGTTTGCCGTCGGCGGCCAGCCACAGGGTATCCGCGACGGTCTTGATCAAATGTCGATCATGGGAAACCACGACGAGACCCCCCTCGAACCCCTGGAGTGCCACCGTCAGCGCATGGCGCATGTCGATGTCCAGGTGGTTGGTCGGCTCGTCGAGCAGCAAGAGATTCGGCCGCCGCGCCACCAGCAGTGCCAGGGTCAACCGTGCTTTCTCGCCGCCTGAAAACCGGGAGACGCGACTGAAGGCGCGGTCGCCCTCGAACCCGAATCGGCCCAGATGGTCGCGCACCCGTTGTTCGTCGCCGCTCGCGAAGTCCGGGCCCCCTCGATGACGCAGGTGCCAGAAGGCATCGTACTCGGGCGTCAGTTGTTCCATTTGCTGTTGCGCGAAGTAGCCGATCGCCAGATCCGCAGCTGCGATGCGTTTGCCGACGAGCGGCTCGGCTTCGCCGGCGAGCAGTTTGGTCAGCGTCGACTTGCCGGCGCCGTTCGGCCCGACCAGGGCGATGCGGTCCGAGGGGCCGACGGCCACATTGAGCCCGGTGAGAACCCGCCGTTCGCCATACCCGCAGGCGGCATTCTCGAGCGACAGCAGGGGACGCGGCGTCTTCAGCGGCGCGGCAAACTCGAACTCGAAGGGACTGTCGACATGGGCCGGTACGATCCTCTCCATGCGCTGCAGCATCTTGAGCCGACTTTGCGCCTGGCGCGACTTGCTCGCTTTGGCCCCGAAGCGTGTCACGAAGCCCGTAATCTCGGCGACGCGACGGGCTTGCCGAGCCTGCAGAACGTTCTGCAGCGCAAGCTCTTCGGCGCGCTTCCGCTCGAATTGCGAGTAATTGCCCGCATAGGCACGAATGGTTCGATTCTCGATGTGCAACACGCGCTCGATGATCGCGTCGAGAAACTCCCGGTCGTGGGAGATCATGAGCAGCGTGCCCGGGTAGCTCATCAGCCACTCCTCGAGCCAGACGATCGCGTCGAGATCGAGGTGGTTGGTCGGCTCGTCGAGCAACAGCAGATCGGCGCGCGCGGCGAGCGCACGCGCCATGCCGAGGCGTACGCGCCAACCGCCCGAAAATTCCGCCACCGCTCGTTCTTGGTCCTTGGCAGCGAAGCCAAGGCCGTGCATCAGGGCCGCCGCACGCGCGCGCGCGCGATAGCCGTCAACTGACTCCAAGGCCGCATAGCGTTCCGCGAGGTCGAGCGCAGCCCCGCGGGCCTCGGCCTCGGCAATCGACGCTTCGATGGCGCGCAGCTCGCTATCGCCGTCCAACACATAGTCGATCGCGGGCCGGCTACTCGCCTCGATTTCCTGCTCGACATGCGCGATCTTCAGGCCGTTCGGCAGCAGAATGTCGCCGCGATCCGGCGTGAGCTCGCCGCGCAAGGCCGCGAACAAGCTCGACTTGCCGACGCCGTTGGCACCCGTGATTCCGAGTTTGTCGCCGCGAAAGATCGTGAAGTCGGCCCGCTCGAAGAGCGGCTCCGGACCGCGCCGCAGGGTCAGATCGCGAGCCGATATCATGGTGGTCCGTTCGGGAAGCGGGGCTCGGCTCTACGCGGCCCCGGCGGATGATGACGGCCGCACACCGGCCGGACACAACACTGCGTGGTGGGGGAGACCTTTGCCGGCACTCTGCGTCGCCAGGAGCCGCAGCAGCTTTTCCGCCTCCATGGGCTCGCCGAACAATCGCCCTTGCGCATAATGACAACCATAGCGCCGCAGGAATTCCAGCTGCTCGCTGGTTTCGACGCCCTCGGCGATGACCTCCAAGTCGAGGCTCTTGCCCATGTCGATGATGGTGCGCACGATCGCGGCGTCGTCCGAGTCCACGGCCACGTCGCGCACGAAAGACTGGTCGATTTTCAGCGTGCCGATCGGAAATTGTTGCAAGGCCGACAACGAAGAGTAACCCGTGCCGAAATCGTCGATCGCCAGATGCAAACCCATGCCGTATAGCTCGTTGAGCAAGCCGATCGTGCGTTTCGGGTCGGTCATCAAGGTCGTCTCCGTGACCTCCAGCTCGAAACACGTCGGCGAGACCTCATGCTTGCGGAATACCGCCCGTGCCCGGGCGATGAAGCTGGTCTGCTTCAATTGGCGCAGCGACAGGTTGATCGCAATTCGGCCGGGTTGCGGCACCGTCTTTTGCCAAGCGCGATAGTCGGCACAGACGCGATCCATGACCCACTCGCCGATGTCCATGATCAGGCTGGTTTCTTCGGCGAGCGGGATGAATTGCGAGGGCGAGATGTCGCCATGCCCCGGAAGCCGCCAGCGCAGCAGTGCTTCAGCGCCGACCACGCGGCCATCGCGCAGATCGACCTTCGACTGATAGAGAATCACGAGTTCATCGCGCTCGAGCGCGCGCCGCAACTTGCTCTTCAGCATAAGACGTTCGACGGCTGCAGCGTTCATCTGCGGCACGTAGAACGCAAAGGAATTGCCGCCATTCTGTTTCGAGTGATACATCGCCGCGTCGGCATTGCGAATCAGGTCGATCACGTTCTCCGCGTCATATGGGCAAATTGCAATGCCGACGCTCGCGGTCAAATACACTTCTTGTTGATTGACGTAGAAGGCACGGCTGATCTGGTCGAGCAGCGTGTGCGCGAGCGCGCCGATGTTGGCGCGATTGTCGACATCGACCGGCAAGTCGTCGATGAACATCGCGAACTCGTCGCCGGCGAGGCGTCCGATGACCGTCTCCTTGCTCAAGTTGCGCGTGAGTCGCTCGCTGAGGATCTCGAGAGTCCGGTCGCCTGCGGCGTGACCGAAGGTGTCGTTGACCTCTTTGAAGTGGTCGAGATCCAGATACAGCAGCGCCAAGGATCGATGGTTGCGGCGTGAGCGTGCGATCGCCTGTTGCAGCAGGTGCTGAAACTGCATGCGGTTCGGCATCTTCGTCAGAGTGTCGTAGCGCGCCAGATAGCGAATGCGCCGCTCCGCGCGTTTTCGTTCCGTGATGTTGCGGGCCACATAGATGTTGCCCTGGAACTCCGGATCCTCGGTCGTGATCGCCGAGCCCGCCATGGATACCGGTATGGTCTGGCCGCTCGCGGTGCGCAGAACGGTCTCGCGTCCTTCCGGCGCCGAATCCGTGGCGACGTAGGCCTCGCGATGCGGGTCGTCGATGAAACTGCTGAGCGGCTTGCCGACGATGTCGGCCTCCGTGTAGCCGAGGAAATTTCGTGCAGCCTGGTTGCAACTGCGCACGACGCCGTCCGGCGAGGTCACGAGCACCGCGTCACTCAGGCTGTTGAGCACCGTGTTCAAGTAATTCTTCGTGATCGTCGTCTCGCGCAAATTCTGGCGCATGCGCTCGAGCGCAAATTGCAGCTCGCCGAGTTCGTCGCGCCGGCCCACGGCGAGCGGCTGCGTATAGTCGCCTTCGCCAATGCGGTCTGCGGTCTTGACCAAGGCGGAAATCGGCCGCGCGAGTTGCCGCGCGATGAACCAGGCGCCGGTCAGTCCCAGCATCAGCAACGCGAGGATCAGCGCAATCAAACCGCCGCTCATGCGCTTTCCCTGGATGGCCTGATGCGCCTCGAGGTTCGAGCGCAGGCCGGCGAGCGTCTCGTCGAGCTTCGCGCGGCTCATCCAGATACGGATCGTGCCGAGTTGGGCTCCCGTGGTCGACGCAAAGGCTCGCACCGGAGTCTCGGAGTTCGGCGGGCGAACCTCGATCTGTTGATCGCCCGGCTCCTTACCCGCACCGGCGTGACTGCCGGCGAACAAATCGTTGCCGGCGACATCGGCGATTTCGACGCGCGCGATGTCGGGTTCCTGCAAGAGACGCTGAGCGATCGCCTTGGTGCCGGCCGAATTACCCGAGGCCAGCGTACCGGCGAGCAGGTAGGCGGCGCGCGTTCCGAGGTTTTGCGCTCGCTCCGTCAGATCCGCTTCCAGCTTGCGACCCACGGTTGCGGCCGTCAGATAGTTTACGGCCGTCGTATCTCGGCGCTGCTCGTAATAGGCGAGGCCACCCAATACCGACGCCAGCAGCACGACGACCGCTAGGGCGAGCAGCACATAGTTGGTCTTGATGCTTCGAGCCATTGACGCTACCGGCTAAAATAGGGATTCCGGACCCCGGAATGATACTCGCTCACGCCAAACGCCATAAGGGGCGGGTTAGAATGGCGTCGCCTATGCGAATCGACATCTTTTCCGACACGGTCTGTCCTTGGTGCTTTCTCGGCAAGCGGCGTTTCGAATTGGCGCTCGGCCGACGGCATCACGATGAGCCCCAGGTGACGTGGCGTCCGTTCGAACTGAATCCGGACTTGCCGCTAGAGGGGGTCGATCATGCTTGGTTTCTGGCCGCGAGAATCGGCGACAAGGACCGCTATGCGGAGGCGCAGAAAAATCTCGTCACGCTGGGTGAGACCGTCGGAATCGAGTTTCGTTTCGATCGCATCGAACGCGTCCCGAACACACGTCGCTCGCACCTGTTGATCCGCCACGCGGCGCGCTTTGGTCTGCAAAGCGCGGTCAAAGAACGGATCATGAAGGCTTATTTCGAAGAAGGCTCCGATATCGGCGATATCGACGAGTTGGTGCGTCTCGGCGTGGAGGCGGGTTTGTCCGAATACGACGCGCGCTCGACACTGGTGCTGCGCGTCGGCCACGACGCCGTCGTGGCGGCGGAGCGGCATGCCACGGCGCTCGGCATGACCGGTGTGCCGACTTTCATTTTCGACGGTCAATACACGGTTTCGGGCGCGCTGGAGGTCGACACCTTCGCACGCATCTTCGACCAGGTTGATGGATTCGCGGCCGAACGCAGCTTGCAGACGTGAATGCCGCGCAACTGACGGGGCAGTCCGACACTCATCTCGCCGAGATTCCCGAACTCTCAGCGCGAATTCATGTGCATGCGATCACCGCATTGCGCAGCCTGCGTGCGCTTGCCGCGAAGGCCGGGTTCGATCTCGTGCCCTGGAGCGCCTTTCGCGACTTTGGTCGGCAATTGACGATCTGGAACGGCAAATATACGGGCGAGCGCCCGCTATTCGCGGCGACCGGCGAGCGACTCGATGTGCAGGGAATGACCCCGTCCGAGCGCGTGACTGCGATCTTGCATTGGTCCGCGCTGCCGGGGGCGAGTCGCCACCATTGGGGCACCGACGTCGATCTGGTCGATCGTAATGCCATCCCGGAGGGCTATACCGTGGGACTCACGCCCGAAGAATTCTCGTCCGGTGGTCCGTTCGCCGCCCTGGGTGCGTGGCTCGATGAGCATGCGGCGCGCTTTGGATTCTTTCGCCCGTTTCGCGGGGTGCGTTCCGGCGTTCAACCCGAGCCCTGGCATTTCAGTTTCGCGCCCATCGCGGAACCCGCGCGCCGGCAGCTCACGCCCGGAATTCTGCGCGAGACCTTGGCTGTCGCGCCGCTCTGCGGCAAAGAGTATGTGCTGGCGCATATCGACGAACTGCATGCGCGCTACGTCGCGCGAATCGATTGGCCTTAAGGGCTGTTGCAAAGCCCCTGAACCAGACGCGGGCTAGCCCCAGAGCGTCTTGAGACGATTCAGCATCAGGCCGCGAACTTGCGGCAATTGGTCGGGAACAGCGGTGAACAGGGGCGGATTTCGGCGCAACATGGGCCAACGCTCGGCGCGCAGCACGCGATCGAGATACTCGAGATTGCGCTCGATCGCTTCGATGTAGGGGTTCTTGCCGCCGAACAAGGGCTCGAGATGTCGATACGCGTGGTCGAACTCACCTTCCAGGCGCCGGATCCGGGTATTGCGCACGAATTGCGGTGTTTGCCGCAGCAAATCCAGTCCCGAGCTGTAGCGCACCTGCAGAGCGCCGTCGCTGCCGGGCGCCGTCGCAATGCCGCCGAGAACGAACTCAGGGTAGAGGCGATCGCGACACTTTTCCAGGTAGCAGCGGTCGGCCATCTGCGCGATGAGATCAGCCGTGCCGAGCAAGCTGCCCAGCTTGCGATCGCGCGGATCCGCGAGCGGGATCTGACTGAGTTTGATTTCATAGCCCGTGAAATGCACGATCCGCGTGGCCACGGGGACCCAAGCTTCCATGCCGATCGACGGCAGGAATCGCGCCAGAAAGCGCGCGCTGCGGGTCACATGGTAGAGCGTGAATTCAGCGCCGTTGGTGTGCTTGCGATCGTCGAATTCGCGGATGTAGCCGGCATCGTGAAACAGCGCCGTGACCAGTCCCATCACGGCGCGCTCCGCGCCGAAGCGCATTGCAGGCTCGGCCGTGCGTTCGTAACCGACCATGAGCCGAGTCATGGCGAGGGTCATGTCGAGGGAATGCTGGCGATCGTGGTAGACGGTATCGACGCCGTGATACCCCGGCATGCGACCCGTGAACAGGCGGTCGAATTCGTCGAACGAAGTTGCCACGCGATCGAAGGACTCGCCGGGCCACGCGGCCGCAAACAATTCGCGCACCGCCGCGCAGACAGCCGTCGTTGAACTGACTTGGACTGAGTTCGTAACGTCGAAATCGTTACGTCGAAGGTCATTCATTGACGAAGTTTAGGCCCATAGCCGCAAGCGCGCCATGGACGTGGTTCTCCTTATGGCGTGGGGATTCGACCGACGCCCCTTATATGTCAAAGCCTGCAAGGCAAGGCGCGTGATCGGAGGGTCGTTCCCAGGCGCGGGGCTCGCGGTCGATGCGGCAATAGTTACAATGGGTCGCGAGCGGCCGGGAGGCGAGGAGCAGGTCGATGCGCAGCCCGTTGTTGCGGCGATAGGCGCCTTGTCGATAGTCCCACCAACTATAGCTGTGTTCGGCTTGCTCGAAGCGACGGAACAGGTCCTCGAGCCCGAGGGCTTCGAGACGCAGCAAGGCGCTGCGTTCCGCGGGGCTGACGAGTACCGACCCCTGCCAGGCCACCGGATCATGCACATCGCGATCCTCGGGGGCGATATTGAAGTCGCCCAGGACCAGCAGGCGCGGGTGCGCCGCGAGCTCGGCCGCGAGGAATTTCTCCAAGGCGGCCAGCCACTCGAGCTTGTAGGCATACTTATCCGAGTCCACGGTTTGGCCGTTGGGCACGTAGACATTGATGACCCGAATACCCGCGACCGAGGCCGCCAACAGGCGGCGCTGCGGATCGTTCATACCCGGTAAATCGACGATGATCTCGCTGATCGGCGCGCGCGCAAGAACCGCAACGCCGTTGTAGGTCTTTTGTCCCGAGTAGGCCACCTGGTAGCCCAAGGCTTCGATTTCCGCGACCGGAAATTCCGGGTCCGTGAGCTTGGTTTCCTGCAGCGCGACGATGTCGACCGGATTGGCCCCGAGCCAGTCGACGAGCTGCGGCAGTCGCACTCGCAGCGAATTGACGTTCCATGTGGCAATGCTCGTCATCGTTAATACACCTTGATGCCGCCGAACTTTTCTCGCACGCGCCGCGCCAAGAAACGATAGCCAAGCAGGAAGCCCAATCCGAGGCTGACGCAGAGCGCGGCGAGGCCGAGGGGCCAAAAGGCCATCGCGGCTTTGCCGAGCGCGAGCCGCGCCGAAGCAGAATTCAAATCTTGCTGCGCGGCGGTCCCCACGGAACGCGTGCTTTGCAACTCGGTCTGCGCCTTGGCGAGGTCTGCCTTGAGCTGCTCGATCTCGTTGCTCGTGGCCGCCGCGGCGAGCTCCGGCGTCGCCGCGTGCGCGCGACTGATTTCATCTTCGAGTTCCTTGACTCGTGCGGTCGCAGGCTCATGGGTGACAAGGAAGGAACTGCGGACCCAGCCGATCTTTCCGTCGCCAAGCCGCACCTGCGTGAATTCGCCGTCAGTCGCCAGCACGTCAAGCGGCGCGCCGGAATGCAGGGTTGCCAGGCGCGTGCTCTGTGGGTCCTTCTCGGCATACACGCCGAGAATGAGATCGTCGCTGACATAAGCCGTCGCCGCGGATCCGGTCGTCGCCCATAACGCAAGGAGCGGCGCCAGGAACAGCGCGCCACCCGCTCTCACGCGGCAATTCCGGTTTGGCGCAGCAGCGGCCGCACGTCCGGTGCCCGGCCGCGAAAGCGTACGAAGCATTCCATCGCATCGACGCTGCCGCCGCGCGACAAGATGGAATCGAGGAAGCGCAGCGCGGTGTTCTGATCGAAAACGCCGGCCTCCTCGAACGCCTCGAATGCGTCCGCCGCGAGCACCTCGGCCCATTTGTAACTGTAATAACCCGCCGCGTAACCGCCGGCGAAGATGTGCGCGAAACTCGCCGGCATGCGATTGAACGGCGCCGCGGGCACGACCGCGATGCGACGACGAACGCCGGCCAAAATCTCGGTCACACGCGGTCCTTGCTCCGGCTCGTACTGCGCGTGCAGCTCGAAATCGAAGGTCGCGAGCTCGAGCTGGCGCAAGGTGTCGAGTGCGGCATTGAAGGTGCGGGTGCCGAGCAATTTCTTGAGCAATTCCGCGGGCAATGGCTCGCCGTTTGCGACATGCGCTGAAATCAGCGGCAACACTTCGGTGCGCCAGACGAAGTTCTCCATGAACTGGCTGGGCAGCTCCACCGCATCCCAGGAAACCCCATTGATGCCGGCGATGCTCGGGTAGGCCACGCGCGTGAGCATGTGATGCAAGCCATGACCGAACTCATGAAACAGCGTCGTTACCTCGTCATGCGTCAACAGCGACGGGGCGGCGCCCACCGGTGCCGTGAAATTGCAGACGAGTTGTGCCACGGGCAAGGACTTGCCGGTCGGCAGAGTGCGCGCCATGACGCACTCGTCCATCCAGGCGCCACTGCGCTTCTCGGCGCGTGAGTACGGATCGAGATAGAAGCCGGCCACGACGCGCTCTTCACGGTCGACGAGATCGTAGTAGCGCACGCTCGGATGCCATACAGCGACCGATGGCTGTTCGCGAATCCCGATCCCGTACAGCTTGCCCGTCAATGCGAACAGGCCCGCCAGAACCTTCGGCAGGGGAAAGTAGGGACGCAGTTCTTCCTGAGACACCTTGAAGCGATGGGTTTTCAGTTTCTCGGTATAAAAGGCGACGTCCCAGGCCTGCAACTTACGGCCCGCATATTCCTCGAGATCGGCGAATTCCTGAGCCGCTGCCGGGCGGCAGCGGCGCGCCAAATCCTCGAGGAAGCCGAGCACCTGTTGGCTGCTCTTGGCCATCCGGGTCGCGAGCGCGTAGTCCGCGTAGGTCTTGAAGCCGAGCAGCTGGGCCAGCTCGTGACGCAGCCCCATGATCTTGGTGATCAATGGTGTATTGTCGAAGCGACCGGCGCTTGGGCCGAGCTCGGACGCGCGTGTTACCCAGGCCTCGTAGATATCGCGACGCAGCTGGTCGTTCTCGGCGCAACTCATGATCGTCGTATAGGTCGGCTGATCGAGTTTGAACAGCCAACCCGGTTTCCCGGCCTCACGCGCATCTTCGGCGGCGCGGTCCACCGTGTTGGCAGGCAGACCGGCGAGTTCTTGTTCGTCGGTCACCGTGCGCGTAAATGCGCGCGCCGCATCCAGCACATTCTCCGCAAATTTCGTCGTCAGCTGCGCAAGGCCCTGCATGCACTCACGAAAGCGGGCCTTCTTCTCCGCCGGGAGATCCACGCCCGAAAGGCGAAAATCGCGCAGGGCGTTCTCGACGAGCTTGCGCTGCGCCGCATCCAGTGTTCCGGACTCCTGCTCGAGCACGCGCGCATAGGCTGCCTGCAACGCCTCGTTCTGACCGAGTTCCGAGGCGTACTCGGTCAGCAAGGGCAAGCACGCGTTATAGGCCGCGCGCATGGCCGCAGAGTTTGCGACGCCGTTCAAATGGCCGATCGGGCTCCAAACCCGACCGAGCGCATAGTTCAGCTCCTCCATCGGGACCACGAAGGACGCAAAGCTGATGCGCTCCTGCGCCAGTAATTCGGCGATCTTGGCGCGATTCATTGCGAGTCGCTGCTGGATCGCGGGTAACGCGTGGCCGGCTTCGATGCGGTCGAAAGCGGGTAGGGAATTCAATTCAAGGAGTGGATTGTTCACCGCGTAATTCTATCAGACGCGAATCAAGAGCCCGCCAATAGTGACCAACGGTGATGCACGCGGTCGGCGTGGCAGGGAAGCCGGATGGCCGCTTGAGCTTGCTTGACTGTCATTGTATCGTCGCCCGGGTCCCGAATTTAAGGAGGAAAGCTTGTGCAAATATGGAATGACGTAGGCATCTATACGCTTTCTCCGGGCGAGGTTTTCGACGTGGCATACAGTTGGCCGCTAAACGCTGACGTTGGGCCATGTCTTGGTGTGGCGCAACCTGACTACATTGCCGGAAGGGGTGTTATTTGGGTCAATCGCCAGGGCATCGAAACGCCGACGACCAGTGGCTCTGCGGGATCGACGTACCACACCGAGTTTCAAAGCGACCCGTCGAACGCGGGCCCCGTGGCATTCGGCTTGGGCGTCGTGCAGTTTTCTTGAGCCGTTCAGGAGTGGACATGTCAACGATCAAGAAGCTCATCGCAGTGACGAACGACGAAGGCAGGCTCGTCGGTACGGGCATTCCTTGCCGGCCGCAGGTAATGGGCCCAAAAGCCCGGATATGCGCCAAACCTGGGCAAACATTGCACGAAATCGAGATCAATGTGCCGGAAAGATTCGCTTCGGAAGATGACGTTGAACGCTTCCACCGTTCGGTTCATCAGCACCTGAAGGAACGGGGTCTCGTTTAGTGGACCGGCGGGTGGGTGACGCACCGCATAGTTAATCAGATGCGAATCAACGGGCCGCCCAGAGTCGTCGTCTCTGCATGCAGACCTGCGAGGCTCGTGCGTGTGTGTCGGCACGACGCATGCCGTGTGCCGCGTTTCATCTGACGACATGAGCGCGCCTGGGCCCAGGGAACCATTCGAACAAGGCCTTAGCCAGGCGAATGCGGCGTTGCGCGCCGGCCGCGCTGAAACCGCCGAGCGCTCGCTGCGCGCGCTCGACGCGCGCTTTCCGAACCACCCCCATTGTCTGCGCTTGTTGGGCGAGGCACTCCTGTACCAAGGCAAGATCCCCGAGAGCATCGCCACTCTCGAATCGGTACTCGCGCGCGCGCCGGACTATGTGCACGCCCGCGTGGACTTGGCGCGCGCTTATCGCAGCCGCGGAGACGCGACGCGCGCGCGCGAGGAAGTGCGGCGGGTTCTCATTGATTCGCCACAGCAGCATCTCGCATGGCTCGCCTACGGCGATGCACTCGTCGATCTCGAGCAGTATGCGGACGCTCGAATTGCCTTCGAGCGCGCGCGGCTGAGCGATCCTTACTTACACAGGGTCCGCGCGGCGACGGCGGCCCTGGTTGGCGATGATCGCAAAACCGCTGAGCAGGTGCTGCGCCTGATCCTGCGTGACGACCCGAGTCACGTGGCCGCCCTGTGCGGATTGGCCTCGCTGTCCATCCTGGCCGACAAGCCGCGCGATGCCGAGCGGCTGCTCCACCATGCACTGAAGCAGTCCGCCCATCATCCTCTCACTTGGCGAGAAATGGGGCAGACGATGCTCAAGCTCGGGCGCCTCGATCAGGCAGATGCCGCCGCGCGTCGTCTGGTCAAGATTGAGCCCGAGAACCCTGATACGTGGCTTACATTCGGCGCGGTCTCGACGCGCCTCATGCGCCACGAACAGGCGCTCGACGCCTATCAGCGCGCGGCGAGCCTCAAGCCAAATGAGGTGCGGTTGCCCATGGTCATGGGCCATATCTACAAGACGCTGGGTCGGCGCGCTGAGAGTGAGGCCGCCTACAAGGCGGCGCTGCTCATGGATCCGAGTCTCGGAGAGGCTTATTGGAGCCTTGCCGACCTGAAGAACTACAGCTTCAGCGATACCGAGGTGGCCGAGATGCGCGAGCAGCTGGCGCGCCACGCAAGCGATCGGACCCATGCGGCGCACCTATGCTTCGCTCTCGGTAAAGCCTTGGAACAGCGGCGGCAATTCGCCGAGTCCTTCGGCTACTATGCCCGCGGCAATGCCATAAGGCGGCTGGATGCGCCGTTCGACATCGAGCATTTCGAACGCCGCACGGCGCGAATTCGCGCGTTCTTCGACAAAGCCTTTTTCGACCGGCTTGCGGCGGGCGGCGACCCTAGCACCGCGCCGATCTTCATCGTGGGTCTGCCTCGCTCCGGTTCCACACTCATCGAGCAGATTCTCGCGAGTCACTCGCGCGTGGAGGGCACGATGGAGTTGCCCAACATCATCAACATTGCGCATCAATTCGATGACCTGGACCCGGGCCGGGAAGGCTATCCCGAATCGATCGGTGAGGCTCCGCCTGGGTTGTTCAGCGCTCTCGGCGGCCGCTATCTCGAAGAGACCGCCCCCTTGCGGACCGGGCGAGAACATTTCACCGACAAGCTCCCGAACAACTTCAGCCACATCGGACTCATTCAGGCCATGCTACCGCGGGCGACAATCATCGACGCCCGCCGGCATCCAATGGATTGTTGTTTCAGCAATTTCAAGCAGCATTTCGCGGAGGGGCAGGCTTTTAGCTATGACCTGACCGATCTCGGGCGTTACTACCGCTGCTACCTGTCGCTCATGGACCACTGGGATGCGGTGCTGCCCGGCAAGGTTCTGCACGTGCAATACGAGGACCTGGTTCGCGACCCGGAAGCCCATATCCGCCGTCTCCTCGAGCACTGCCGGCTGCCTTTCGAGCCCGGCTGCCTCGCATTTCATCAAACGCGTCGCGCCGTGCGCACCGCGAGCGCCGAACAGGTACGCCAACCGATCTATGCCTCGGGCGTAGGCCATTGGCGGCACTTCGCGCGGGAGCTCGAACCGCTGCGCATTGCGCTCGGCGACAGTCTGGAGCGGATCCTGCCGGCGCCGGCGGGAGCGCCACTGGACGACGACGCACCGGCGCCTATCGAGGGTTGACGATTCGTGACCCGCCAAGGATGATCGGCTTGGAACATGTCGCAGCGAGCCTCGCGGGCCGGCGGCGGTGTTTGATGAAATAAAAAATATGGGGATGTCATGCGTATACGTAACCGTAAGGGTAAGGCCTTCCAATGGGCGCGTGCGCGCGCTTTTCCGTACGTCTCTGCCCCTGATTACCGCTCGGCCAGCAAGATCGGCCTAGCCGTGGCGGCCGCGCTCGCCGTGGCGCCGCCGCGCGCCGTGGCGGCCGACTCCGCCGACAATCCGCAGCTCAATGAAATCGTGGTCACGGCGCGCAAACGCAGCGAGAACCTGCAGGACGTGCCCGTGAGCATCGACGTCTTCACCAAGAAAGACATGCAGGACCTGGGTATCAACGGATTTGACGATTTTGCGGTCAAGACCCCGTCCATCTCCTTCATCAGCACGGGCCCTGGTACCCAGTTTTTCGTCATGCGCGGCGTTGCCGACGGCAGCAATCCGAACTATGCGAACACGTCCGCGACGGGCTTCTTCCTCGACGACATGTCCTTGAGCGCCTCCGGCGTTCAGCCCGACCTGCATCTGTACGACATCGAGCGCATCGAAGTCCTGAACGGACCGCAGGGCACGACCTACGGCGCCAGTTCCATGGCCGGCGCGATCCGGTATGTCACCAACAAGCCGGATGTGCATGCGTTCAGCGCCGGCTTCGACTTTGATGGCGGCCATATCCAAGGCGGCCAGGAGAACTGGACTTACGAGGGTTTTTTCAACGCGCCGCTCATCGACGGCGTGCTCGGATTTCGCATGTCGGCGTTCAGCGATTCGCACGGCGGCTTCATCACCAACGCCTTGACGACGCGCACCTGGGTCAACGGCGCCGTGTCCGACAACTCGCCGTGGGCGGGCACCGATTACAACCGTGAACACGTCGAAGGCGGCCGGGCGGCGCTCAAGGGGGTCATCAACGACGACTGGAGCGCCTCGCTGACCTACAGTTTTCAGCGCCAGACCACCCGCGGGGCCTGGGATGAGGACCCAACGCTAGCGCCGCGTACCGTCGAGCGATTCGGTCCTGAGAGCCATCTGTTCGAGGCCAAGACGCTCGATTTCCATCTGGACGGCGACGTCGGCATCGGCGATCTCGTATTCGCAAGCACCTACTGGTCGCTGCCGACGCGCCAGCATAACGAATATTCACAGTACATCCAGAACTTCGGCGGATATTTCGGCGTGCCGGGAGCCAATGAAGGTTGGACCTGCACCAATGATCCGGTCTATGGCACCGGTCCTTATACCAACTGCAAGGTACCAATCCAGTACTACGAATATCACACCAATCCGCAGCGCTGGTCGAACGAATTGCGGCTCGCCTCCAAGCCGGGCGGACGGTTTCATTGGCTCGGGGGACTGTATTGGGAAAAAACCGTGGACAAGAACTCCGGGAGCACCTACTACATGCCAGGCCTCAACACCAGCAGCCCGGCCTTCGAGTACTACAACAGCTTGTACGGTACAGCGCCGGGGTCGACGTCCCTGCCGCCCGGCATCATCTACGCCTATACCCAACGCTCCGATTATCTGCAGACGACGGAATTCGCGAACATCAGTTTCGACATCACGAGCAAACTCAACGTCGAAGCGGGCGGCTCGCATTTCGAGTCGAGTTTCGTTTACTCCGACCCGTATGGTCAGTTCGCCTACCAGCCGACGAGCCCCGTCGTGACCACGGGCGGCTCGCACAAGTTGGACGGTAAGTTGGGCGTCAATTACAAGCTACTGCCGAACCTGATGCTATACGCCGACTTCGGTCAGGGATTTCGCGACGGTGGATCGAATTCCGGCCTCCCGCCGTCTTGTTATGCAAAAGGCGTACCGCAGACCTATGTGCCGGACACGCTCAATAATTATGAACTCGGCTGGAAGTCGACGCTGCTCGACAATCACCTGACGTGGAACGGCGCAAGCTACCTCATGAATTGGAAGCAGCTGCAGACCATCATCTACGACCCGGATATCTGTGCGCCCTCGAGTTTCCAGGCCAACGTCGGTACGGCGCGCATCTACGGCGTCGAATCGAACATCGATTACCGGGTCACGCAGAATTGGTCGACCCAGGTGTCCGCC
>Ga0116231_10001446_pt1 | contig 48461 bp, 28 predicted proteins | sample S1TSphgellanicum_2_FD_89695 | JGI IMG/M metagenome (GOLD analysis project Ga0116231, IMG submission 89695) | Host-associated microbial communities from peat moss isolated from Minnesota, USA - S1T2_Fd - Sphagnum magellanicum MG | ecosystem: Host-associated > Plants > Peat moss > Unclassified...
TCACAAAAAATGTTAGAATGTGTAGAAAAAATAAATTTCAGGTTGAAACAATGAAAATAAATTCCCCCAAAAAGAACCTAGCAATGTGGTATATAGAGAGGTTTTGGAAATGTAGTTTGTAGTCGTAATTTTGTAATATGTACCGTCAAATACCGTCAAAAAAAATCCCTATTATACAAGGTTTGCTTTCTTTCAATTTTTGTGATTAGTTATCCCACAAAGAGGATTTAGCCAAATTAGGCTATAGACCATATTAATGACATTTAAGAATATTTATGCTTTATATATATTTGGCGAATTTAAATTATTTTTTCTAAATTTGGTGATTAGGACCAATCCTTTTCACAAAAAATGTTAGAATGTGTAGAAAAAATAAATTTCAGGTTGAAACAATGAAAATAAATTCCCCCAAAAAGAACCTAGCAATGTGATATATAGAGAGGTTTTGGAAATGTGGTTTGTAGTTGAAATTTTGTAATATGTACCGTCAAATACACACACACCTGTGCATTAGGCACGGGGTTCACACTAGTTTGAAATAAAAGTAGATGTGTGTAGTAGGGGAAGAAGGGTTGTTATGGACGTTGGTCCTCACTAGGTTCATGGGGGGAGGGAAACTTGGGTAGCCTGGGAACTTGGTCCTTGTGAGGGGCCAAGGCAATGGGCCTTCCTGCGTATAAAGCACTTGTAAATTTTCATGATGCAAAATTTCTTTAACCTGACAAATATTTGGGCATTGAAGCCTCTGAGAAATGGGAAGTAGGTTTCATGCCAGAAGGTGAATGAAATGGAAGTTTAAAATTTTCTTTTTATTTTAGAAGACTAGAAGCCAAAAAATTGCATCAAAAATTTCATCAAATGAAATAACCCATATTTCAGGGAAGGGCATTGCCTATATTTTTGGCATTAATTAATTGAAAAAACTTGACCAATTTTTTGACCTTATCAAACCGTAGGCACTTTGGAGCAATGTAATTGCAGAGTGCCTTGCATTCCATAATTGAGTGTCAGCAGCAAGCAGGCATTTCGAAAAGCAAAAATGCCGCCAGAGAAATGTTCACATTACTTCATTTTTAAAAAATTACCCTGATATTCAATGGGTACCATCCAGATGGTACCCGCCGGGTATCATGGTAATTTTTTAAAAGTACAAATTGAGTTGAGTTTTACATAAGGATTTTTTTAACTTCCAGATATCTGACTTTATACATAACAATCCGATGCTCTTATATAAAGTGTAGTGTTTTGTATAAAGTGTTTAGGTTTCACCCATATATGTGTTTATGTTTTTGTGTGTTCAATGGTTCAAGAAGACAAATATTGTTTTATTGAAAGTGTGGGTGGAGTTGATGAAGATGCATTATTTATTGCCGTTTGATGTGGTCCTTGTCAACTTTAGACGTTAAAAATGTGCATCTATAATTTAACATGTCAAATGTTGATGCTCTACAACTTGTGGTTGTAAAAACCAAGTTATAGCTTGGAGACTTCATAGTCAAATGTCTATCTATTGAAGATTTTTTGATCATCAACAATCACCTACCTAGGAATTTGGTAAACCCACAAATGTTGTGATGCATAAAATGTAAATATGAACAATGATGATTTGACACAAATATTTTCTTTTTGCTAGGGTTTAAGTAAATACAATACAAAATTAATCGTAAAATTTCAATGAATATTGATGTGCAAAGTACACATTGTAAGTTGTTCATTAAAAACAAAATAGTTTAATGAAAAGGTGGTAAAATGTACTCATACTTGGCAACTAGTGAAAGAAGGATGGGTTCATTTAATCATGCAATCATTGTATTTTTTGGTACCACAAACCTTTACAAAAAAAATGATGATGTTTAGTAGTAGTTTTTGGAGGATTTGGTGTTGTATACTTGCAAGGGTTATAGGCCCTTGTTCACTTGCAAAAGCATTTGGTTTCAAAGGTTAGTTCTACACCTTGATGCCCTTGTTTTCAATTTCCTTCTTCTTTTCTCTTGTGTAAAAAATGTTGCTCACCATGATCAAGAAGACAATGGACTAGCATGTTGTATGGAATCTCACATTTACAATAATAGTCTTTGTCAATTTTGATTTTTGGATGTCTCGCGGTGGTGTGGATGTTTTTGTTTTGATTATCAATGTTTTTGAATTTTCAAGGGTGCCCATGCATGCTATTATTGGGTTATTGGAAGTGAACAAAACAACTAGGGGATTCATTGATGTACCATTTCAATCTTTGTTCAAGAAGTTTGGTTTGATTGGGTAATTGCATTTGTAAAAGATGAAGACACTAATATGACAACTATGAAAACAACTTTGCATTCCATAATTGATTGTGAACCAGATCTTCAAGGTTTACGAAGGTGCATATTTTGGGCATGTGATGTTTAAGGCCTATTAATATGTTACAAATGATAACAAAGTTTTTATTAGGTTAAGAAATGTGAATGTGAAAGAAATTTAGGTTGGTTTACATAAAAACCATTATCTAGACCAAAAAGTTTGAAAAAGGGAGGCAAAAATGGGAACAAGCTTGTTTTGAAAGTGAGATGCAACTAAATTTTCCAACAAGGTCTTTATATTTGAAGAAACATTTGATTTCAAGAATGCCATAATTATTTATTGTGGAAGGTAAAAGTTTGTGGGGTGACAACAAAAAGTACTTAAAGCCTTTGAATGTGCACTATTGTCAAGGAAGTCACATTTACCGTGAATCTTGTTGTATTGGCATGTGTGATTAATCAATCTAATGGCCATTAGTTGTTGTTAAACACATTAACAACAACTATTTACGTTTATTATAAACACAAAAATAAGTTATTGTAGTTATTTTAGTGAACTTGAAATCTTTAACCAATTTCAAGTTAAGATCCTCCTTTTACATAGAAATATGCAATTGGACGTTATAAAGGTGATCAAACCTTTTATGAAGTTTTTGAGGTCTTTTGATGCATAACAAATTCACAAAGTGATGCCCACCATGTTGGATTTGCTCAAATGTTTGTGTTGTGAAAAATTTGGTGGGACATGAGAATGCAATTTAGCTAACATCTAAGTGTGATATCAAGGTTGTCATTTTTTTTTTAATGTTGTGTTTTAATTAGTTGAACCCTATTGTTAATGCATGTATTATAGTTGTAGTAGATGTTGTGAGATTGGATTTTCAAAGAAAATATGTTTGGTGTGGGTGCTTCAATTGAAGAAATTTCATGAACATTAATTAGAAGAAAATTATTTTTATTCAATAGGTTTTCTATTCTCCCATTTACATGTGCAAATCCAGTAGCTTGGCGGTGCATCCATGAAGGCCAATTTCCAAATGTGGATTTCCATGCAAAACAATTATTGGAACCATGGGTTCACAAATAGAAATTGAATGGGTGGCCAATTTGTTTAGGGTGTTGACAACTATAAAATGTTGTCACTTGTAGGTGGAGAGCATGGATCAAATTACTACTATGGTGAAAAAATTGGTTTAATGACCTACATTTCAATTGCAAGCCAAATTTAGACTTGAAGCAATACCTAAAATTAAAAAAAATTTAGAAGAGAAAATTATGACTTCATTGAATAACATAACTTCTTTGAAGAATTGCAAGTTGATGGTGATTAATTTTGTGGGGTTGAGGTGGGTTTGAATTGGGGTGTCATTAAGTTAAGGAATTTGTGGTATAATTGTGCAAAGTTTGTCATAGAACTAGGGTTCAATTCCCTTACAAGTCATTTATTATGCAACTAAAATTGAAATTTTGATATACATAACCTTTGTGCATATTTGTAATGTTTTGAAAATTGAAAACTAACCTATTCATAATTGGCAAAATAATTTTTTTTGAATGAATTTGCAAATGATTGATGTAGTAAATTGATTTCTTTTGGGGGAATACATATCCTTCCTTACATCAAAACTGAATATATGTTTATTGGTATTCATAGATAGCTTTAAAAATCAATAACTAATCACAATTGGTAAATTTTTTTGGCGGAGGGGTTTAGGGCTTGTAAACCATCTTGGAAGCTTTGGAATCTTGATTAATTAAGACACAAGCAACATTTTATAAGAATGTATAAGAAACACAAGGAGTATTAAATTATGAATGGAAACCATTAAAAACATTCTTTGGGGACATAATTATTGGGAATTTTGGGAGTTCCAATGGAAAGAAAAAATATGGGGAAAATATGTATCAAAAGAACAAATGAACTTTTATGAAGAAAGAAAGAAAAAACACAAGAGGATATCATGAAGTAATTTTGATGTGAATAATGTGTGGGGGTGCATAAAAGGATTGGATGAAGTTAAAAGATCATAATTTTCACACCTCCATTTCAACATTTAACATTTCAAAAATTGGAGATTCAAATTTCTTGAAACTTTTCCAAAATTGGCTACTTAAGGTTGAGTTTAAATATGAACACTATGATATAAAGCTAAACGACTCATTTTCCACACCCAAAAAAAGGGGGGGAAATTGTGAGAAAATTGGTAACCAAGAAATTTAAGTGAAACAAATCCTTCTTCAACACCAAAAATGGCCAAGAAAAGTCTAAATCTAAGAATTACTCTTGGACACCAATTTTTTAAATTAAAAAAACAGAGAAAAGAGGGAAATGAAGAGGTTTAAGCAAACCAATCAATCCCTTGTCAATTTTCAAAATTAAACTAAAATTTGACATCAAGAGGCTGAATTTGATATGAGTACCAAAGTAACATTAGGGGAAAAAATAGGGAAAAAAATATTACTACTATAATGATAATAAACTTTTAGCTATATATCGACACAAACAAGACACAAAAGGGATAGTAACATCCGGCAGTTTTTACTATTCCTATACTGAATCTGTACGAGATTTGGAGGCTGTTGGATTTTCCATCCTCACATCCAGACCATTAAAACCATATTACTTCATGATTTTAGCATCCTGGGTTGTTGCTTTGAAATGTTGGTTTGGAGTGTGAGAACTGGCCTTTGGGATTTGGATTTGGAGACATCTTTGGGCAATCTTTTTTCCATTTGTTTTGGGGATGGATGTGGAGGCTCCAAGTATGAGCCCCATCTGATTGAGGATCTGAAATAGGGGCTTCAATTTAAAAAGTTCATAGACCACCTAGTGGAATTGGCCATCTATGGTTTGTTCTCTAGTTCATAATTAACCATCTCCCCCAAAGTTTTTGCACATGCATCCAGCTTCAGCTATGCCGTGGAGAAGGAAAAGAAGGCCTTCAGACATGTTTGGATCAGCATCAGCTTTCCATTTGGTTTTTCTATCGAGCTTAGCTCTACTTACAGTCATCTCACAACTTTATTGGTCAAGCATTGATCAATGTAGAAGCTCTGAGATTATTAGTCACTGTAAAATGGTATCTGTCCTTTTTTAATGAGAACTTGTGTTTCCAGAGTTCCTTGCATGATTAACTTACATAGTTTCAAGGCATTTGGAACTCTCCAATGGAAAGTGACTGTCCCTGCAGCGAGAAATGATTAGGCTCTGTGTCATTGGCTTTCCATTAGGTTGTTGTGATTACAAGAGACTGTGACCGTAACTGTGATCACAAGAGACTACCAGGTGATGGCGTGCCAAGCAAGGTAGTGAGAATAAAATGGAGATAAAAATCATGGATATTAAAAGTGCAAAGTGAAAAATTAAGGGATATTAGTTTTTCATCTTGATTTTTGTTAATAATAGGAATTTGTTTAAGTGAAAGGATTTCATGCAAAGGTTTGCTTATTGAAACGAACTGCAAAGTATCCAGGTGTACATTCCTTCATCCATATCCTATTTTGATGCTTGGTGCTACTTAAGTATTCCCATGCTTTTGCAAAGGTATAGTAAATTAACAAGAGGACACAGAATCCCCCTCCCTGGGGTTCTGGTGCAATGGCGTGTTCACTCTGGCTCAGAAGACACGACTTGGAAACGGAGCCCCATTTCACCTCACAAGGTCTGTGACACAACAAAGTCAAAAGTCTTTCCGCACTCCAACCCAAGAGAGGTGTGTGACACAACAAAGGTGAAAACTCAAAAAGTGCGTGGCAGAAACCCTTGTCCCTTTGTCCTTATCTATTTGTTGAGGTCCTGATGCTGATGCTAGGTACTACTTAGCTACTCTCTTATGAATGGGTATTAGGGTTATCTGTAAAGTCATGCGATTAGGGGGCGAGAACAGCTAGTTTTGGCATAATAGGACATCAAACGTGTAACTGGAATTATACAAAACTAAATAAATGGGGCCCAAACTAGTTTTTCCACCAATTTTGGTGGGAAACTGAGTTTCATCCTGTCTTTCCTTTTTCCTGAGCGCCTCCACTGTTGCTAGATATATATTTTCCCTGCTGCTACATGTATAAATAGGATAATTACTCTCGAACCTTGTGCATTAAATGCTGAGTTTCAGCATTCCATACTGAGATTTGATAAAAATTTCCTTACTTTGCGGATACCACTGAAAGAGGGGATAGGGGGTGAAAGAGAGTATGACTTTATGGACAACTTTATTAGCCTAGGTAAAAAAGGGTACTGAACAGAGTTAGGATTAAAAATGAAAAAGAAGAAAACTCCTGTAATAAAAAAAAGGAAAAAAGACAGGTATGGGAGCCCATATACAAGAAGTACAAGGCAAATAAAAGCACAAGAATACATGTCACCAAAGAACATAATAATCAAGACATCATTAATACACTAATGAAATAGAAGATAGTAAGCTAAAAAGGCATCATCTGCCACAGGAACATCAACCACTTTTAAGGATTAGCTTTCAAAGCTATTATAATAATCCCCCACTTTGAATCATCACTTACCCACTTGCAATACATAATAGTTACCCAAGTATAAACAAGTTGGTTATTGTCATGGGTAGCATTTGGCATAACCTAATTTTTTAATGGAGCATGAGTTCATACTCAATAGAAGCCACAACTACACTTAGAATGACCTTTTTCATCATGATTGTTTTAATAGTTAATTGAACCCACAACCACTTGCATAGCAAGCAAATGTGGGTGTTTCTTTCTTTTGTAGCACTGGAGACCCTGAAAGAACAAATAGAACCATGCAAGCTCAAAATGACAAGCCTGAGCAGGACCAAAAAAATAGAACCTTTTTTGTCTGTGACAGAACAAGCAGAACAAGCAGAACGACACAGAACCATGCAATGGGCAAAACAAGAGACAATCCTGGGCAGAGCTCATTAGGGTTATTTAGCGGAATTTAGCGTCTCTTTCTCTCTCTCTCTCTGCAATTCTGCTTATTTGGAGTAAAACTTGAGATCTGCGTTAAGACTCAAGATCTGGATTTGGGGCCGTCGTCTTGTTGCCTTTACCCTGCCAGTACCTCCGCCTCCGACACCCACACGGAAGTGCGAAACAACCCAGTTTGCGCAGCAGGGGAGACGAAAACAAGGGAAGCTTTCCTCGTTCTTGCGCTTTCCTTTCTACTCCCACAAGTATATAATCTGGTGCCTATTGCTTCTGTTCCTCCATTGCCTCACACACCATACTTACCTCACACAAATCAGTAGACACACTCAGCTGCTCCCATACATTCTGCTCTTCATTATTTCCAAATTGACCTATTAACAAATAGTTCACGCTTATAGTGAAGTTTTTGAAGTGGCAACGTCTGTGGAGAAAAGCTTCCATGAGCTGGGAAGAAGGTCAAGAACAAAAAGAGTTTCAAGACGAAGAAGAAGCAGTAATTTTGCAGGAGAATTTGTAGGGTTTTTTTTTGGGGGAGCGGGGGGTTATTTTTCAAGGACGAAGAGGCGGGCTTCTTCTTCTTCTTCTTCTTCTTCTGTAGCAATGGGGTGTAGTAATTTCTGGTCTGGGCTATTGAACTTCATTACGCTGGTATTGTCGCTCCCTATCATCGGAGCTGGCATCTGGCTAGCAAAGCAGCACGATACAGTGTGCGTGCGTTTCCTGGAATGGCCGGTCATAATCATCGGGATTTTCATCTTTGTGGTGTCGTTGGCCGGCATGTTGGGTGCGTGGTGCCGAGTGTCGTTTCTCTCGTGGCTGTACCTGTTCGTCATGTTCGTGCTCATTCTGCTCCTCTTGGCGTTCACCGTTTTCGCATTCGTGGTCACAAACGCCGGCGCCGGGCAGGCCGTGTCCGGGAAAGGCTTCAAGGAGTACCACCTCGGGAATTACTCTACGTGGCTGCAGAAAAGAGTGGACAAGCCTTCCTCCTGGGACAAGATCAGGAGCTGCCTCAGCGATGCCAAGGCCTGCTACGGCTTGGATGAAGATTACCCGACCTTAACCCAATTTGACGCTGCTTCCCTCTCACCCGTTGAGGTATAGTTTGTGTCCTTTCTCAGCTTACTCCCCCGCTTTCCCAACTTTCTCTGTGGTTTGTTCCCTGCCTGGATTTGCTGAAATTTTAGATGACCAGCTCTGTGGGCAGCAAAAGACTCTCCCGGTTTTTAAGAGCACCCCCACCGGTGTTCACTATGTGGCCCCGCAAAAGAAATTTGGATGAAGAAAAGTCAAAACATGCCTGTTCGGCATAGCAAAATGCTTTTGGCTTAGCATTTTTGCATAGTTTGCTTGTAGGCTGGTAGAAATGCACGGCAACGCCTACAAGGAGCTCCCATCCATGCCTAGTATGTGGCCCTGCAACAGGATTTCTCACATCCAAGATTAGTTATTTACTTTTCACCAACATCGCCCATAAAATTAAAGCTGGGACTGCAAGAGGTGAGAGCTAATAACAGCAACCCAGCTGGACCAATCAAACCATCTAGCCAATCAACAACGAGTTGCTGCGCCTTATGTCAATCAAACCATCGGCATGTTTTGGCTTTTCTTCATCCAAATTTTACTGGACAGTGCACCAGTGGAATTGCTCTACACATGTGGGAGAAGACTATGATAAATCTGATCTGACTGCTGCTCCCTGTTTCTGATTGGCCAATCCTATTATGATTGGTTCAGGTCCTTTGCTATTAGTAGTCTCCCACCTATTTGCAGTCCCAGTTTTAGTTTTATGGGTGGGCTCAGGAAAAAAGTAAATAACTAAACTTGGATGTGAGAAATATTTTTGCAAGATCACATATTGGGCACTGCCAGAGATGCTCTTAGACAAGTTTTGACCACTAAGAAAAGAGTATTGTGTTGGTTTCTTCTAGTCACATGCCATTGTGCATTTCAATCAACCAGAAACCCGGCATTCATATTACTTTCTTTGATTGTGCAGTCGGGCTGTTGCAAGCCACCTTCCAGTTGTGGTTTTACATTCATCAATGCAACAAACTGGCAAGAGACTTCCTCATCATCAACTGCAGACCCTGACTGTGGCACTTGGAGCAATACCAACCTTTGCTTCAACTGCACTTCATGCAAGGCCGGGGTTCTTCAGGACATAAAGCATGACTGGAGAAAGGTGGCAATTGTAAACATAGTCATGCTGGTGTTTCTTATCATTGCGTACTCTGTTGGCTGTTGTGCTTTCCACAACAACAGAAAAGAAGGTGGTTTTGGCGGTGGTTATGGCAAACAAGGCTACCCATAAGTTTTGGCTCATGTTCATTCTGGACTTCTGGACTTCCAGGGGACCTCTGAGTTGTTAGTGGGTATTTGAAATTTGTAAGAGTAATTGAAGCCTCAGACTGAACAGAGTGGAGCAACTTGTAGCTGCACTGTTTTTGGCAGAAAATATGTGGTTGGCATGTATAGAAGTAGGGATCAAAGGAATAGTGCACTCCATGATTGGATGTGAAGTTTATAAACAGCCGTCCTCTCTATGGCACAACAGACTTTGCCACTGCTAATTGTTCACTGCAAGGAAGTAGATTTGCATTGACTCCAAGTAGATAAGATAGCAAGAAAAGTGCCTAAGTTGCTACTTACCTTGAATCTTGTATTTGATTTCTGTCTACATGTAAATTTCATTGCAAAGAAGTGTCGTGTTTGAAAATATTTTTATATTGACTCCTGTAACGGCTCCTGTTCCCATATGCACAGTTCACTTCTTTTTTCTTACCTCTGCTGTGAAAGGGAAACATTGATGTCAAGGAAAGGGCATGTTAAAACCAATTAATAATTATGTTTCTTCTTCCCAACCCTGTTTCTTGAGGACTGTTGGTTGCATGGTATGATGGAAGCTATGTTGCTCACATTGCTTGTGCTGAAAGATGTGGTGGTGAATTCTTTGGTTCCATAGCCAGCTTACATGTGTACTCAGATCATTAATCCACACTCGTGTCTTGAAGCTTATAGCCCATGAAAACAGCTTCCTCATCAGGCAGAGGCCTTTTTACTCTTTTAATACCATGAACATGTTTTGCAACCTATGTGAGTTCCATGTTGTGATACCCGGTTGGCATGTCCTTCATGATCAATATTGGTCCAGAATCTAAGGATGATGCCCTTTTTGAAATATTTCTAAGTGGTAAAATAGATAGGCAAGTTCTTCACACCAAAAAGTAGTTGTTTTCTACTTTTAATAAGTGAAGCCTCCGAATATATAGCACTGCTGTTCTGAACCCTTTGGTGCACCCTTCTGACCAAATATATAACAGATGAAAGACTGCAAGAAGAACAAGAGCACTGGATGTTCAAGAGAATGGTGAGCAAACATCTCATAACACTAGAAAAGTGAGACCTAATTTAGGCTCTGCTGACCAAGTGTGCTTATTAGTATTTCGTCACCCTTTGAGACTTCTGCATCCTATGAGCAGTTATAACAGCATCATATTGACATTTGAGCACTCTATCTAGAGGGATTTGGAGCTCTGAACTTTGGAGCACTCATTGTGGAACTACCCAATGTTCCTCTGCCTAGATCTCACATCAACTGTGTCCATGTTTTCCAAGAATTCCAAAAAACACATTGACAGACTTACCAGGACCTGCTCACAAACAAACCCTTCAAGGTCTTGTCAAAGGAATTGGTTTGTATTTCCTGTTTCTCAAAGGTTTGTGAAATTCTAAGTTTGAGATTGTCAGATGTTAAGTAGTTTAATTTCTGCAGCTTCAGTAAAATAGGTCACAGCATCTCCATTGTTGTTGCTTCAACTTCAGGGTTACCTCTTTTTTCTCTGGTCCAACATGCACTATATTACAATAGGGGGTTTCAGAGGTTGATCATCTTTCAATTGTCTACTTACAATAATCAATTGTTTTAATAATCGATCATCTCAAATGTCCAGTTGGCTGCAGAAGAGTGAATTGATTATTGAATCATCTATTATTCAAAACTCTACTCTTGAATAGAGTGTCGAATAATCAATGGTTCAATGGTCATTTTGATGAACACTTCTTCCTCACCCTAGAATACAAGGGACTTTAGTAACAAATGGAAGTAAGGTTAGGTTTTGGGCTTTTATCTTTTATCACCCTAGGTGTTCAAAGCAACTTCTGAACACTTCGAATGTTATGGAAGGGAAGGGTGGGTGCTTTGAAGGAGTTAGTTGTTTGGCTACAAAATGCTTTCATGTGATGGTGAACGTTTTGAAAAGAAGATGAGCATTGTTTTGAAAGAGTTGGTTGTTTTGTTGGAAGAGGAAGAGTGTGTTTATTTGTGGTTCTGATAGGAAGGATAATAATGTGTGCATATTTGAAATGGTGATATATTTTTTTCCTTAGATTCACCATGTGAGCAGTAATCCACAAGATAATTTTGAGATAAACAACAAAACCAAATTGAGGTGTTCAAAGCTTTAAACTCAATAATCACATAATCAACAACATAATCAAACATTAAATAATCAATTATTTGAACAACATAATTGATCTTTGAAGCCCCCTCCCAATGATTGGCCACACTTAGATCAACAATAGGGTTGCTAGTTGCAGCCTTGGTTGCCCAAATCTTCTAGCTCTCATAGACCTTTTGAAATTTCCAAACATTTTTGTGTGGAAAAGGTGCCTACAAAACGTTTTGTGCATAAGAGTGCTACCAAAGTATGTAAAGAATTGTTGAGGTTTTCCTCGACTTTTTTTTCACTTCTTAGGAATAACCTTGTGAGAGATCTTACAACCTGTGCAAGATCTTAATTTTTTTATTTATGAAGGTGAAAGGTTTGCATTTAGACCTTTCCAAGAATTTTAGCCCCTCCCTTCGGCCTCAAGATGGGAGCCTCCATTCCCATAAGGGTCCAAATGTAAACCCTTCTCTTATATTTAAAGAATTGCATTATTCTTTCTAGTGTAATTGGAGAACACCTTACAAAGCATACCCTTCTCCTATACTTAAAGAATTGCATTGTTCTTTCTAGTGTAATTGGAGAGCACCTTACAAAACATATTTTCCTTCTACTATTTGTGGGGCATTTTTTTCTTCAAAATGCCCCACAAAAATATGAAATGAAAAATGGGCACAAGTCTTTATGCTCAATATAGCCCTCAGCCATAAGCATTCTCAAAATTAAGCCTATAGTCAACTTCTGCAAGCCCTTCTCCCAATTATGCCCATGGCCTTTGGCTTGACCTTACACATAACAATTGTTCTTTCTGTATATAAGATACGCAGTTTAAAAAATCAACCATCATTGAGAAGCCATAGAAGTTAGAAAGGAATCCAAATGGATGGATGGACCTCCTTATGAAAAGAGGATTTGAAAGTTGGAGAGGATTTAAGTTTTTTTTTAAAAAGAAATACCAATGAAGGACAATACTTAACCATTTCTCTATCGGTGTCCACTTCTTTAACTAATTTCCATCATGGTTAACTAAGTTGTTGTTTTTATTATTTACCTATGGTATATTTTTTGCCCATTTTATCTTCACAATGTAAATATTTAGCATTCCAAAGTTCATGATGTAAAATTTCAGGGTTACAACTTTTGAAGGTCTTCTTCTCATGGTTCATAATACATAAATGTCTAGTGTAACAAACATATATCATGTCTATTATTTTTTAAGTATAATTTTTCATGGTTTATGGTTTAGAATTGTAGAATGTAACAAGCAAATTTCATGATTGTAAAGGTTGTTTTCAAGTAACAAAGGGTATTTAAGTTAGTGATGTGACACATTAAAAATCATAGGATTCACATTGACAAAATAGCACCATTTGCCTATTGTATTATGTATTGTATGATTTTGTCAAAGACAACTTTCATGGTGTAAAATTTCAAAGTTACAATTCCAAGGTGGAAAATAACAAAATGGCAATCAAAAGATTTAAATTAAAAAATTTTGGCACATTAAAAAAAATTAAGGGAAAATTTCATTTTGAAAGGCTATTCAAAGGACATTCAAAAGTATAGATTGGATTCTTATGAAATTAATCATATTTTTGGCCCATTTTACCACATAATGTGTTGTTTTTCCATAAACTTTCATCATGTAAAATTTCAAAATTACATCTTCTAAAAGTTGTTTTTTTATGATTCATGGAACATACTTCATGATTACAACCTTTTAAGTGTAGTTTTCCATGATTCATTGTATAAAATCATAAGGTGTAACAAGCAAATTTCATGGTTACAAGGTCTATTTTCAATTTTTAAAAGTGCACTTAAATAAGTGGCATGACATTTAAAAACTGCAAGATTTGCACTTAATGACATAATAACACAATTTCATGTTGTAATATGTATTATACAATTTTGTCATAGATGACTTTCTTGATGCGAAGTTTCAAGGTTGCAAATTCCATGGTGCACTTTTTCATGATTACAAATGCAAATTTTCAACTTTTGCTAGTTGCAATTGTCATATGCCATGGTTATAAAATGCATTTTTAATGGATACAAATGACAATAGATTTATGGGGATAAACTAATGTGGCAATTGTTGAACATTGATGAATGTGAATAATGGCACAGATGGGCTTGGATGAAAGTTAGACTAAAGGTGTGGGTGAGGCTGATTGAATTTGAGTTAACACATTCATGTTGATGCATGACCACTTTTCCAACTTCTTTGAAACCTATCTTGTCCCATGACTACCAAGTTTTCTTACTTTTCCTTAAGTTATTTGCCATCACTATTCATTGCCACATTGTTTCATTTATTTGTTTGTTTGTTTTTTAATTGACATCATCATTTATTCGTATTTCTGTTAAGATTTGAACTACTCATGACTGAACGTTTTTTTTCTTATGAATGTCTTTTGTTACCGTGAAAACAACCTTTGTAATTACGAAATGTTTTTGTTACACTCACCATACATTTATGTGTCATAAACCATGAAAAAAAGACTTTACAAAATTGTAACCCTAAAGTTTTACATCATGAAAATAAAATGGGTAAAAGAATTCCAAACCTACCTACTAACAACTAAGTAAACCTTGCTTATGTAATGACACCTATTTTTTTACCTACTTATATGAGCTATTATTTATAGGATAGGTTTCGAAGGTGAAACATATTTTTGTTTTAAAATGTGATTTTAATTGATTTTTCTTTTTTCACAAAACATTTGCTAATTTTTCAACATCAAAAAATTGGAAAAAAATATTAATTTGTGCCTACAAAAAGGTGTAGTCAAATACATTGGTAATTGATAATTCAATTAGTCAATTACACTACATACTAGATTGATTGAATTATAAAAGGATTGTCCAAGTTGGAGAAAAAAATTAAACTTATTTTTGACTTGTGGGGATCAAATTGGTGGTGGTACACAAGTGGTAACTAACACACATTTTGCAAAAGGACCTTTGCATTAAAATAATTTCAATAAAACTTGATTTTAAGTTCCCTTACCCAAAAAATAATCTTATAATGTCAAAAATAGATGCCCATATATATATATATCATAGTTGAACAGTAGGTTTGTTAGGTTTTTCACAAATAATGATTTAATTTTGAACTTTTCATTTCAACAATTAAAATATTTTTGAATATTCCAAAAGATGTTTCATTTTCCTTCACAAAAAATATTTTTGGAAAATGTTAACATGTCTAAAAATAATATTATTTTGTCAAACTTGTTATTCACCTACAATATATGATTGTGAAAATGTTAATGTATGAACATATTCTTGAGGAAGGAGTGAACAAAGGAAGGGCACATTGCTAATGATGCAAGTGGTAACATGTGGGATTATAACCCCTTAAATCATCATACTTGAAAGTAAATTGTTGTATCTACAACATTATATATGAATATATAGGTTTTTCATGAGATTGGCTACAAAACAACATTAGTGCCATAATTGGGATTTACACATGTGGATGAAGTCGAACAGTGAACGCATTGGAATGACATTTGTCACCAAAAATGTTTCATTTTAATTTGTCAAACCTTTGTTCCATCTTTACATTTTTATCTTGTGATTTCAAAGGTTTGTTTGATAAAAGTGTTGTTTTATCATTAAATTGTTATTATTTCTTGTTGAATTGTTGATTTTTACATTCAAACGTGCAGACTAGTTAAAAAGTTCTAGCAAAAGCCAACTATGTAGCATTCACAACTCAACATGGAAAAAGAGGTCATGATTTTAAATGTTGTTCTAAAGAGAAAAAAATTGTTTGCAAATTTCATTCATTAGTTGATTCAACATAAATTCTCATCAAATGACAAAATGATACAATTGAAAGTAAGGTAAAAATGTTGTAGTTTCCAAGACCCCTCCATGTCTAGCAAATAATCCTACGAGACTTTCATTCTAGATTTTAATTCTAGAATGTAAATTAAGCTTAATTAAAGAGTGTTTATGAAGGAATTGTGAAAGTTCAATATCACAAAATAGATGTTATCATATGTTGTAGCCTCAATCATCAAGAGTGGTAGGCTAGATCTTGTTAGTGCGACAATCAAAGGTGACATTTCTTAACATTTCTTGGATCTTTGTAGGTGATTTAAGAATGCAAGACTCTACACTTAGGAAAAGAATGTTCTTTGTTCCTACTTGTTTTCTTGCAAGATGAAAACATGTTTTGCTTCAACATTACATATGTAAAGTTGGAATACTAATTCACCACAATTTACATAGCTTGTTTGTCTTCATTCTTTGTCGTGCAATTTGTTACAAAGATATACAATATGCACAAAATTTACTTTCCCCATATTATGCCATCATGGAAGAGTTGATCTCAATTCTTTAGTTCTTGGAGACTTGTGAAGATGTTCAACATTTAGTGTAGTATTTGGTTTGCTTAAAATCTTTAAATGTGAAGTGCATGAGGTTGTGAGGACCATGGATTTGAATTGGTTGTTATATATCTAGGGATTATGAGTTGATTTCTTAAAACATGAAACAATTTTAATGAATTGAGGTGAAGGGGTTGGGAGTTTCTACCCTTGGCTTTTGGGATCCAAAATCTACATTTAATTATTTGCAAATTTTTGTTTGGTAATGTGAGTGATTTTGTCACATTCCAACCATAAGGATTATCAAATATTCCACTATATATGTTTGGTAACACTAGCAGTTTGTCGTAATCAACAACAAGAAATATAAAATGAACAAATCATTACATCACATAGATCCAACCTAAAACACAACACCTTGTTTATTCACATTGCAACAAAGGATTGTGATATTGGAATACAATGTGCACATCAAAGACTAAAACAACACATCTTGCCGTCCTATATCAAACTATTCATTTTTTTTTTCTTGCCCAATTTGAGAATCAATGTATTAGTTCAAGGTAATGTGAACTAGGTTGCATTCACCTTGTTATAATTCATTTACTTCCTTTCCTTTCAAAGATTCAAAGCATGTACTCACTACCAACAATTGTGATAGATGAGCTCTAAAATTTCTTAAAGCTTTTAATTCCTAGTGCAAGTGTGTTGTTCGACATAAAATTAAAAAAATAGAAATAAAACTAACATGAGTGATGTTTGAATTGATCTAGGAATCTTATAATTAGACAAGTTATATAGTGAAAGATTTTCAAAGATTGGTTCCATAGAATTAATAATCTTGTATGTGTTAAAAAAATTTAAATCTCATAGGTTTTAGCCTTTTCCACTACACCACAACTTGAAATTCATTCCCATTGATTTCACATAAACCACAAACCTAAACTTAGTGTGAAAGAACTTTTCATGTTTTTTTACTTGGATTTCTTCTAAAAAAACATTAAAAACACATACTTCTATCTAGCTTTGACCTAATAGGTTGCTTGATTTTTCGATTTGTGTACAAAATAGGAGGCATAGACTTTAACTAAGGAGATGTACTATAAACCATATGTGGTTGAATGGATGACTTTGCTTAATGCTTGCAAAGGTCATGATAATGTGGAGGTGACAAAACTCATTGCTAAACAAGTTCTTGAATTGGAGCCTAAAAATATTTTAGGCTATGTGTTGTTATTAAACATCTACGTTGATGTTGGCAACATGCATTTGTGTGAAAAAGTTGAATAGCAAAGAAAAGATAGAGGTGTAAAGACATAGCCTAATTGCACCTAGAATGAAATGAATAATGAGATGCATACATTATTAATAGATGATCAAAACCACCCTCACATGGTTGAAAAATGTGTAGAACTAAAGGATTGTCATGGCTCATGCATGATGTTGAGTATGTGTCATATACAAAATTTGTTCCACATGATGAGGGGGAAGAAGAAAAAAGGCTTCATTTGTGTCACCATAATGCAAAATGGGATGTTATATTAGGCTCATCGATAGAGCTCTTGGTACCATTCCAAATAATAATAAAACCTTTTAATTTGTGAAAATTGCCAAACTTCCTCCCTCAATATTCATTTAAAAAATAGTTGAGAAAACAATCATGGTGAGGGATGCCAAGTCTTTTCATCATTTCAAAGATGGTGCTTATTCTTGCATGAACTATTGGTTATGCTAGTAGTTTGTCTTGATGATCATTTTATCAATTAAAAAAACCATGACTATTATTATGATCCATATTAATTAGTTGGGGTTGTCTTCTGAGTTCAAATTTTATTTTAATGGAATGAGCCTCTTTGATTAACTCATAACAAAGAAGTTTTGAAGACTCCCAAATATAAAAATATTCATTCCAGACATAAAAACATGTTACAGTAAGGCAAGTTGAACACATGTGTGTTGAATAATTAATCAATTTTGAAAAAAAAAATCCAAAAAATTCTTCATGTTCTTTCACAAAGAAATTGATCTTTGAAAGAAATAAAAATTGAGAATTGCAAAATTCCTAAAAATAATACACCTAATTTGTGCGAAAGCCACCAAGATACTCAGTATAAGTTTTAATATTTAATTACCTATATAGGTTCCAAAAGGATAATGTTGGGCAAAACATATGGGACAAAACGAGTTGTTATTCAAAACATGTTGGGGGGACACCTTGGAAATTTGGGCAACATGTTGAGAACCCATTAAGAACTTGATGACAACATATTGGGAGGTTGATGGGAACATAATGAAAAGAAAAAAAATCCAACATCCCCCACTTTCCCCAAAAGGAAAAATCTGGGTCTATTGGGTAAATGTTGCAATTCTTCATTGGTGAAGGTTAATTTCTATTCCCAATTCTATTCATAAACTATTTTGGCCTGAGCTAACTGACACGCCATTTCCTGTTTGTCGCCTTGTGCTCCACGTCCCTTGCCAAACTCCTCTTGTGTCAATTCTTTTAGCTCCTAATTACCTGCGCACCCCATGACACAGTTGGTTTGTCCTAAAATTTCGACCATTCAAAATGGACTTTGACTTTCTACTTATATTCACTAGACCTTGCTATCAAGGCTAAGTCTTAATTTAACTAGAAAAAACCAAAGGCCTAGCTCCTATACCTAATATGCATGGCCTTTAAACCAAATAAGCCCCAGGTTGACTCTGGGGCCTCCTAGGCCCAACTTTTAGAGTTGGTTCAATAAGGACTTAAACTAGGACGACTTGAATCATCTTGGGGCCAACTCTTTCTTGGTGGCCTCAAAGCTTTAAATGGACAACTTCTAATCATCCCAAGTGTTTTAACATGCCCACCCCCTTAGGCAACCCAAGAGATTGCTTAATCATCCATTGAAGGTTTTAAGGGGATAATGCCTTGCACTATAGTTTCGAAGATAACCCCTAGTCATTTTCTTGGCCAACAAGAGCCCAAGCTCCCACCTTAGCCCATCCAAACCCTTAAGTTTGAATGTATCCCAACTCCTAAAAGAATCAAACCTTATAGAGCCATTTCTAGCCTAACTCTCTTATCGCCTTAGTGCCCCATTAAAGTGGTTTCGATATGAGGCCCACATCCATTTTAAACATTTTTTAAGCGGAAGGGCATGCCATTCACCCCCACCTTCAGGAGGTCTATGAAATATGTCCTCATAGACACAAATAACATGTAGCTAGTTCGTGACTTAGGTATAGTTTGCATCCTAGATTCTTTCTATTATATGCAAGAGGAATTTAGACAATTTTGTTGTTTGTCTTTATGACAATCCCCTTTATTGCGCTAACCCCTTTTAGGTTCACTACTTTTACCAAGTGAGATTCCCCTTCTTTGGTCGCCCTCAAAACATTCAAGAGTTAAGTTTCATGCCTAGGCTTGTTCTTTCGATGACCTTAGGTAACTATGCTAGGGTACGATTATAAAACGCACCAACAAATAATGCCAACTTGGGCTTAACCAAGCTGGCCCCCCTTTGCATTAAAAGGACATGGTTTGCGATTCCATGCACTGGAAACTTCATTCCTAGAAGCTTATTTTCAGTTCGGAGACATGCCATTTAATGTGCACACATCACTACCACAATCTTGCTTGATTGAACCCTTAAAAGTTTTTTTTCTGAGTTCAAGTCCTTAGATTTATTTCCGTTGGTTGCCATCACCTCAATTCAACCCTCACTTACTTCTTCCATGGTCTGCCCCATTTCATACATCTTGACCTCAAATCAACTACCATCTACCCCAAATTTAGTTTAAATGTTCATCCATTTTTCTAGGTTTTGATTTCACCTTTCACCTTTTGGAAGTTGATGTCTTCATCAAGGTTATGTTGATGTGTTGGACTTATTTTCATGTGTTTTCCTATTTCCCATTTCATGGCCACGCTCTTATTCAAACTTTTTAACCATTTTTGGCAAGTGGTCTAAATGAACAAGCTTCATCCACTAAGATTTTTCCAAATGGCATCCTTTCAAGTTGACTAGGTATTGCTTGCCAACTCGCCTATTCTATTTTATGGCTAGGATGCACTCCATTTTCACAACAAACTTGTGCTCAATGAGGTCAAATCCTAGATGATAGGCTTGTTTCCAATCCTTCCTTTTCTTGTCCTCATGAATTGGCTTCAATTTGGACATATGGAAGGTTGGGTGGACTACCAATGTCATTGGTAGTTACAGAGTATACACATCTAGGTGGGGTTTACAAATGACTTTATAAGGGCCTACATACTTTGGAATGAACCTATTCGCCAAAGTTTCGAGCATTTTAAAGTCCTTTATGTTTCACCACATTAGGTCCCCCACCTCAAATTTTATGTGCCTTCATGATTTATTGGTTTGTTTTTCGTAACTAACTTACATTTTTTCTAAGAACTTGATAGCCCATGATTTCTTCTCTTCACACTCCTTGGCCATCTCTTTAGCCTCCTTGTTGCCTTTGCGACAAGTGCCTCTTGTTCTAAGAATGGTTAAATCCATGGGTTGTTCCATTTCAATTCCCAAGGTTAATTCAAAGGGACTCATTTTGGTGGGAATGTTTTGTGGAGTTGTAACAAAATTCTACGCTAATCCTTATGATTATCAACAATGTAATTATGAAAATATTGATTCAATATCTCGTTAATTCTCTCGGTTTGTCCATTGGTTTGCGGATGGAAAATGGTATTAAATTTTAACTTAGTCCCCATTTTTTTCATGAATAACGTCCAAAATTTTAACATAAATTTCACATCCCAATGATTTACTTTGACCTCTGGCATACCATTATGTCAAATCCACATGTCAAAAAATAGTTTTGTCGTCCTTGTCACCATGGCGTTTGTTTGGGTTGGTGCAAATTTGGCCAACTTTGAAAACCTGTCTACCACCACAAAGATGGCATTCATCCGTTCCCATTCTGGAAGACATGTCATAAAATCCATTAAAACGTTGTCAAATGGACCTAAAGGGATTAGAGGGGCCTATACAGCCCAAACTTCTTGTGTACCAACTTGGCACTTTGGCACTTCACACGTGTGGACATATTGTTCTATATCTTCCTTCATTTCAGGCCAGTAGAAAGTTTTCCCCAACAATTCTCTTGTTGTATTTTCACCACAATGTCCCGCCATGGGCGCATCATGCATTTTTTGCATGATTTTCGTATGCAACTTTCTCTCTAGCACATAGATTCGTGATTGTTTCCATCTTAGCAATCCATCTAGAAAGGTATCCCTTTTACCTCTTTTTTTTGGCGCAAGTGATTAAAATAACTTTGCGCCAAATGATCTTCCACATACACCTTTTGTATTTTCCTCTTTATATCATTTTTTTGACAAACATGGCTCAAAAAATTTGAGTTCTTTCCTAATGCATCTCCCCTTAATATTTTTCCTTGCAACTTAATGCATATGGCACCATAATGTTTTTGCCAAGCTTATAGATCAACTTCATATCCATAAGGGCAAAAGTATCATGCCAATGTAACTCCTTAACCATGGCCCTTGGTTAGGTTTCAAAATATCTTAAAGATACATTATCTGTAAAAACCTTGGTTTTATGAGAACCCAAGTAGTGTTGCCATGCCTTTAAACAATTTATCAATGCAAATAATTCCTTTTTATGAGTTGGCAATTTCAATTGGGCCCCCACCAACTTTCAAAAGCTATTAGGTGTCCTTCTTACATAAAGACCCTCGCATTAGTATGCATTTTGAAAGGTTTATCAAAATCCATGAATTGCAACGCTGGTGCTAACAACAACTTTTGCTATTCACCTTTCCACTAAAACGATCCCTCTTTTTTCAAGAGATTAGTGAGTAGTTTGGCCAATGTTGAGAAATCTTTTATGAACTCATTATAGAAATTAGCCAATCCCAAGAATGATTTTACAACCTTGGCTGACATTGGGCTCCACCATTCATTAATTGATTCAACCTTCTTTGGGTCAACCTTCACCCCTTCTCGAAACAACACATGTCCCAAAAAATCCATCTTTGGACTCGCAAACTCGTTTTTCACCCGGTTAATGTATAGTTTGTTTTCTTTGAACTTTTGCAACACAAACTCCAAATATGTCACATGCTCCTTTGTAGACTTGGAATACACTAACATGTCATCTATGTAGATACTCATGAATTCATCTAATTTCTTGTGAAAGATTGAGTTCATCAATGTGGTAAAAGTGGACAAGGCATTACATAGCCCAAACGGCATGACCAAAAACTCATATGAGCTATATTTTGTCTTCATAGTCGTCTTTTCCACATCTACCTCTTCCATGCAAATTTGGTAATAGTCCAATTTCAAGTTGATGCAGCTAAAATAACAAACTCCATTTAGACTATCAAAGAGATCGTCAATTTGGGGTAGGGGGTAGTTGTTTTTAATGGTGATTTTGTTCAAGGCATGATAATCTATGCACATGCATAATTTTTTGTCCTTTTTATCCATGAACAAAACAAGCGAACCATAAGGCAAATTACTCAACCTAATGTCTCCCCATTTCATTAAGTTGTTTGATTGAATTTTGAACTATTGTAATTTTTTTTGGTTAAGCTGATAAGGTGACTTAGACGATGGTGCCAACCTAGGCACCACCTCAATTTTATGGTCCACATTGCAAAAATGAAGTAGACGTTTAAGGAGTTCATTTGTTAAGATGTCCAAAAATTTATTAATTGTGTTGGAAATATAATTAGGCCAAAACTTAACCCATTTGGCTTTAGATTTGGCATTAGATTCATCTACACACATAAAAAAAATAAAATGAAGTCTCCTATAATTCTTGAAAGGAGACCAAATGAATAGTACCTTAGTTAAAATAACCTAGTATTCAACTTCTAAGTTAACAGACTTATTTGCTAGTTTAACAATGACTCTTAATTTCAAGCCTCCTCTCAAAACATCTACACAGTAAATGTTTAAAAAGGTGTTCCTTAAGATGGCTTTAATGCCATCCAAGGTGCAAATCATGAAGTTTTTTGCAAACTTCGCCTTGCCACATTCCAAAATAACTCCCAACACCACTTCGTTTGTCGGTTTTGCGGCTCCTTGTGCTAATTGGACCTTGATGGGTTTGGCCACCTTTGTAACCACCCACTCGAATCATGCTACCGCACTTGGGTTCACAAACGAATGCATGATTCATGAATCCAAAAGACACAAATAAACCATTAATTCCTACCTTGAACCTAAGTAGGATTAAATTTGGGCCCAACTTGGCCACACTTGTCTTTGCAATAAATCCCCATTATGCCCAACCTTACCTTACCTTTTCGTTGTTTTTAGCGAAGTGACCCAACTCCTCGTAATTGAAACATCACACTGTGACAACATCCTGTGATTTCTTTTCCACCAAGGTCCTTTTGTCCTTAGGTGGGTTCTTATCCCATTTTCTTTTTGGCCCCTTTTTGGGCCACTTGCAGTTTGCACTACGTTCTTAATAATCATTCTCATTGTGAGTTGCAAGACTTGTGGCGTATTAGCCTTTTTGTGCATGGGGTCATTTTCCATGCACTATGCAACCTTCATCATTTTTTGACAAGTTGCGAGGCTTGCAAACTAGCGTTGTGAACCCAAGGCTGCAAGCCATGATGGAAGGCCACCTTCTACAAATATTCCTCTTTCATTAGAATGAGGCTTAATAGGGATGTGAAGGTTTGGACATACCTCCCCATCACTCCAGGTCCATCAAATTGGTGTAAGCTTAAAAGTTCTTGCCCATCCTTTAGGATCTAGTTATGGGGAGTGAACCTCTTGTTCAATTTAGCCTTGAACGCATTCCAAGGAAAAATCCCCATTAAGTTTGGCTAGGCATTTTTTTGTGCCATCCACCATTCCAAGGCGTGGCCTCTCAAAAGAAATTGTGCTAACCTAAATTGATCCACATCCATGTTGATCACTTGGGATTCAAAGTAGGCCTCCACTTGGGGGGCCCATTGTCTCACCCTTTTTGCATTGGTGTCCTTTCCCTTGAAAGGATCTGGTATTTGGGTCTTCATGGCTTTTGTGGCTTCTCCGCTTGGCCCCAATCCCCTCTCTTTTTGAGCCTTTTTCGACTCCAAGGACAATTGCATGTTGGTCTTTCTTTTGTTAACCACAAGGGTTTGTAACACCTTTATGGCTTCAACCATGGTGTTCATGGATAACGATGAAAGAACCTCTTCAACTTGAAGGGCCCTGACCTTGGCCCATTCCCATTCCATTTCTATTTGAACTGTGTCTTTCGCAGCTTGGAGGATCTCTTTGGTCTCGAGCTGGAGTTTCACCTCCTCAACCTTTTTTGCCACTTGAGCTTCTTGAACCACTTGAGCCTCTTTGGCCTTCTTGGGCTCCTTTGATGTTATGATGGTTTTTTCATAATGTTAACATATTTCGGGTTCTCTTCTTCCTCCTCATTCAAATCTAAAGAGTTAGAGGAAGATTGAACTTGCTCCAACACATGAGATTGTCCTTGGAGGTTGTCCCCTTGGAAGATTCCTTTTTTGTTGATGCCCCCCCCCCATCTACATTCCCTAGGTTGAGGGGCCTAGAGGTTTTTTCCCTCTCGCCTTTAAGCTTTTAGGAAGTTTTTTTTACAAAACCTAGTTTAGCCACAACCAATTTGGCCACTTTCTTGGCCTTGCGAGCTTCATTTGTGGTGGCCTTTTTTGCCTTGACCATTGCCCTTTTTGCCTTGGTTCAACGTTAGCACTTTACGATGAAGGACACGACAACTGTTAATTCTCCCATTTTTTCGCTTGTTGGATCAAGTTTGAACTTTAATACCAAATGACATGCCTTTTCTTACTTGTCGCCTTGCATTCCACGCACTTTGCGAAGCTCCTTTCACGTCAACTCTTTTAACTCCTAGTTACCTGCGCATTCCATGGCACACTTGGTTAGTCCTAAAGTCTTGACCATTCAAGACGAGCTCTGAATTTCTACTTAGACTTGCTAGACCTTGATATTGATGTTAAGTCTTAGTCTAACTAAAGCAAACCAAAAGCTCAGCTCCTAGGGCCGATCAACGTGGCCTTTAAATTGAATTAACCCCAGGTTTACTCAAGGGCCTCCGAAGCCCAACTCCCAGAGTTGGTTCAAAAAGGATTTAAATCGGGACAACCCGAGTTGTCCCAAGGCCAACCTTCTCTTAGTGACCTCAAAGCTTGAAAAGGACAATTTCTAATAATCCCAAGTGCTTTAATAGCGTTTAATCATCCATTGAGGGTTTTAAAGGGATAATGCCTCGCACTATAATCCTGAAGACAACCCCTAGTCGTTTTCTTGGCCGGTGCGAGCTTGAGCTCTCACCTTAGCCCATCCGGACCCCTAAGTCCAGACATATTTCGACTCCTAGAGGAGTTGAACCTCGTGGAACCATTTCTAGCATAACTTTCATATCGCCTTATTGCCCCACTAAGGTGGCCTTGATATAAGGCCCACATCCGCTAAACACCTCTTAAGCAAAAGGGCATGTCACTAACCTTTGGAAACACAACATGATGTGATGTAATGACCTTGGAGAGGGCCCTCCCACTTGAATAAGGCCGTTCTGTTCTCAATTATCAAGCTTAATAATGCCCTAACAGTTGGGTATTACCCTACACATAATTTTGCATAGACTAGAGAGGTAGGAGTTGATCATTGATGAGCTTGACAAGGAAAAGGGTGGGATGGAGCTCAAAGCCAGGAAGGGATAGTGGAATGAACATCAATTCATGTGGTTTGATTCTTTAGGAAATGTTTTGCCAAAAATGGGGGTGCAATTATTATTTGGATAATTGGACCATGGCTAAATGAAGCCAATGTCTTGTCCACATGGATAGCATGCAAAAGTGGGTGGCAAGGCAAGGACCCTTCAATTGAGCATGCAACCAACCCAAATATTAGGAAAATATTAGGTAGTTTGAAACTTGGCACACATAGGTAGGTATCCCCTACTACCTAACCAACCAGTCAATTTGGGAAATCGATTTAGGGAAACTTTGAAGAAGAGGAATCTCCGGAGGGGCACTTGGACTTTGTCAAAGCCAATGTCTTTATTGGAGACTGGATCAAAGTGAGTTGTGGAGGAACTTCAAAGGTTATATAATCTCCCTGTTGTCCTTGCCCTCTCCTTTGCACTACAAGAAGTACAAATATGGTCTGGATCAAGCCTAAAAAGGAAAGGAGAAAGAACTAATTGCTCTTTCTATTCCACCAATCATGCAAACCCCACCGCACCTGCCCATTATCTACCCCCTCCCTCCTCCTCTAAAAGTCTTGGGACATTGAAATTTATGTGCCAATTTAGGATGAGCTTAAAAAAAAACATTAACCCTAAAAGCAAAACATAAAACTAAAGGTCTTGGGATTGTCACCTTAATCTTATTAAGGCAACAACTTTTGCTCATATAGAAGGAGTCAATCTTGTGGGACCAACTCAACATAGCTATGTACTCTTTCCTCTACCTATTATGAATTTATTTTGCCCACCTTTGACCCCATAAGTATGTATAGTCCATGATCTAGTGGATAGCCATTTGTGTGATGATCTTAATCCTTGCAAGTAAAAAATTACTGGCAAAATGAATGATAGACCATGAATGACTTGGAGTATTTGAAACCCACAATGTTCCTTGAGCCTTCTTCTCCTTGATCCCATTCTTTCAGTGAATAAAACCACCTTGGGCAGGGCTTTGGGAAAGAATATGCGGGTTTTGAGAACCATGGTTATGAATCCTAATGACCGCCGGGGTTTCTTTTTCCTCTGTTTTCACTGGTAAAATGCAAGCTCAAAGGAGGAAGAAGAAACAAGGCTCTCAGTTTACACCAGTTTCATCAGCTTGCAGGTCAATAAATTCCAAGAATAATAGACTTTTGCTGTATGCTAGACTTTCACAAATTGATACTGCAACTGGTTTTCAGTTTATTGTTGTTGTGATCCTTCCACAAGTCAGAGGATTCTTCAGGTTTCAAAGTTTTTGTTGTTGTTGTTGTTGTTCTCATCTGTTGTTGTTGTCTAAGTTCACAAAATTTTAGATTCTTGAGAATCTTCAGGTAAATTCAAGGTTTGTTGGTTACAGTAACTGTCTTTGATCACCTGAAGTCAGATCCTTGTTAGACTTCAGGTTTCAAGTTTAGAAGTAATGGGTAATTCACACTGTGGATTGAACGCAAAAGCCCTTTGCAAGAGAATGTCATGATCAACCAGATCCTTGGCTTGTTAATACATCATCACCTATCTAGAGCTAAGTAGAACTGAGCCCAACCAAGGTGCTTGGAGCTGTATTGTTTTTCCCCTAAATTCCCTTTTTGCACTGTCTCTCATGATGCTCAACAAAGATGTTTGAGATTTTTTTTGGGGATTGCTCAATGTCTTTTTCTCTCCCTCTCTCTCTCTAGATTGACCTAGTACAGCAGCAGGAGGGGCCCCACTTGTTGAACCTAAAGCTTACTAGACCAAGCTTCAGCCGAAGAAGAAGAAGAGGCTCAGACTTCATCAGATTCTAAATTCATTGTTTTGAGATCCACAGAGAGAGAGAGATTGATTCAAGCTGTAGAGTGGTGGTAGGGATTTTTTCTGAGATTGGGCTGTGAATTTGGGTTGTACCCAGAAGAAGCCTCAGAGGCTGGGCATCAACAATGGGGTTTTCCAGTTCTTCTTTTCAAGAGAGACTTGGTTTCTTCATCACCACTCATGCTCTGAGCCTTGTGCTTTTGATCAATTCTGTGTTGATAAGCTCATGTAGTGCTTGGACATGCAGCTCAGAATCTGAAGATACACTCTTGGGTTTCAAGCAGATGCTGATTGATCCAGAAGGGTTGCTAGCAGAGTGGGTACAAGGCACAAATTGCTGCACTTGGCCATATGTAACCTGCAGGGCATCAGATGGAGCAGTGATTGCACTGAGCATAACAGGTAGTTGCATGAATGAGTGGCTCACTTTGTGACATTTTTTCAAATTTTGCAGTACCCATTATGTTTCAATGTCTCCTAGTGAAATAATATATTCTTAAATTTTCCAATTGGGACTTGGTTTTAGATTAACAACTTGATAATGAAAACAGGATCGGCTCGTCCAAACCAACAACCCTATCGCAACAACACCTACAGCATCTCCAACTTTGGCTCAACACTGACAGATTTGAAGGATTTGGAAACTTTGCAGCTCCAATGGATCTTCTTCAACAGCCCCATTCCTTCCGCATGGGGAAACTCCTTCTCTGACAACTTGACTGTTATCACTGTGAATGATTGCAATCTGGAGAGTTCCATTCCTTCCAATCTGGGGGACATCAGCAATCTACAGCACCTGGATTTGCAGTCCAATTACCTCACTGGTACCATCCCTCAGCAGCTGTGCAACCTTCGTCATCTGGTTTATCTTGATGTTTCTTACAATGATCTGCAGTCTGGTGCTGTCCCTAGTTGCTTGAACAAATCTGGACTCTATCTCAGTACTGGCAATCAAGAAGTTGGTTTAAGCCCTAATCATGGAGCCCATTCTCAACACATCATCACCAGTACTTTCTTTCTGTCAAGCTTCCTTGGAGCTTCAGCTTCAGTCTTGCTGCTCTTCTTTGTCAATTGAGCCCTCCATCTACATTCATGACACAGGATTGGATTCGCAACAGGTCTAGAGATTTGCACACCATGATGAAGATCTGCACCAAAATATGTTGCTCAGAATAATTTGGTCTACCAACTCCTGGACTTTTGCTTGGGAATTTGCTCTGCACAATTCTGGATTTTTTCTTGGGAATTTGGTCTGCAAAACTCTGGGTTCTTTGCTTCTTCAATTAAGACAAGGTTCAAAGACTTTGCAGTTTCAGCCCTGCAGGCAACAATGATCTTGGTGAAATTTTGCAATGTTGCTTGCTCATATTAAAACTGTGCTCAGAATCTCAATTAGGTACTAGCTGTTGTTGTTCTATTCCAAGACTTTCTCATCAGTGGATCATGGGCAGGGAGGCCCAGAAAGAGATTTCTGAGTTCAATATTTGTATATCTATGTTGATCAACCATTGAACTTCAGAATCGAATCACTTGGCAAAGTATTTTTAAGGTCCCTACTTGGTGAATGATTATATATGAGGTTTGCTTGACTCCAGGGCTTGCTACAAAATTTCATGTGTTTCTGCAACTAAATCATGACCACCTGACACATCTTCTCTCACAACTGTTCCTTGTTCCATCTTCATCACATCAAGAAGTCTAGCATTCAAACTTATGTCTTCACAAAAAAAATTCGCATTTCCATGTGTGCTGCTGCTACTCTGGCCTTGCGAAAAAAATTAAACATGAGGAGTAGTTTACTTAGCATGCACCCTTCAGGCCTCCAGAAAGATCATGTTACCTCTGACTAGGTATATGAAATTTTGCTGCAAATCTTCCTGTGTGTGTCCATGAGGCACCAGGTCTCTTACTACATTGAGAGCTATAATGCCTACTACTATTACCACTCCATTGTATTGGGTCCTTAGTCCTTAGTCCTTAACTGAGTGAAGGTGACTTCCCAAATCACCAATTAGCATCTAGAGTTTGAAAGCATAGTTATTGACATGGGGGAATGGCATGGAAAACCCTAAAAGATTAAACTGGGTGTTTCATAAGAAGATGGTATATGCCATTGTGCCAAAGAGGCGAATATTCAATTAACCATAACCGGTCGTCGAGAGGCACCTCATGCTCTGATTGGTTCTCTGAGTGGCACCTCATAACTGGACATGGGTTATAACTCATAACCTTTGTGTGCCATGTCACCTGTTTGACTGACTCACATGATGTGTCTCTTCCTGATTGGACATCCATGTTCCAGTTGTATCACACATTAAGCTGAGTGTATCTCATTGTGTGTGTGGATGAAAAGTGATCCATATCCATTCTGTGTATGGATGAAAAGTGATCTGCATCCACCAGCTGAACAAGTTAATGGATGTAAAGGACACTGGTTGTGACTGGTAATTGGTCAAGACTGTTGGTAGCTAGAATTAACCTCAGCATTCCCTCGCCTAGGCTATGGCCTCTTGCCCAATTCCCTACTCCATAATTGATGGCAAGTAGAATGTCTTACTTCGTCCTTCGCTCTAAAACCTCAATAATCTTAAGTTGCAATATGGTATCATGGGTTTCCCTCATGAAAAGATGGTTTTTGATTGCTTTCCTTGTGTCAAAAATCCTCCTTAATCAAAGGTAAAAATCCAAAAACCATTGGCACATTCATGGAAGCTATTTCGCTTTCTCCATTTGTCCCTCATTGGCATTGAAAAACCCAAAAAGAATTAAAGAACAAAGCTAAATTGCTTCACAAGAAGATGGAGTGCATTTTAATGCTCCAATCTCAATGCCATTGTGTGAAAGAGGCCAATAACACAATTAACCAGATTTGAAGGAAATCTTGCATTTTACATTGTCCCATTTTTCATGTTTATGGATGAGGATTAAAGATGCAATTTTCAATTTGTTTTTCTTGTTTCAAAATCCCTCTTACTCAAAGAGGAAATCCAAATGCAGTTGACACATTCATCAAGTTGTTTTGCTTTCTAAATCAATACCTCATTGGCATGGAAAACCCTCAAAGACTAAAGTTAAGGTGCTTCATAAGAAGGTGGCATTTGTGAACGCTTGGCCCAATCTCAATGTCATTTTGCAAAAGAGGCTAACATTAGATTAACCACTTGTTGACACATTCATCAAGTTGTTTTGCTTTCTAAATCAATACCTCATTGGCATGGAAAACCCTCAAAAACTAAAGTTAAGGTGCTTCATAAGAAGGTGGCATTTGTGAACGCTTGGCCCAATCTCAATGTCATTTTGCAAAAGAGGCTAACATTGGATTAACCACTTGAGATGAGAAGTAGAATATCCCACTTCATTAGTGGTTTAAAATCCAATGAATCTTATGTTGCTATATCACGTATTTCCCTTATGAAAAGATGCTTAATGATGTGTTTTGCTTGTGTAAAATATCCTCCTTAATTGAAGTTGAAAAGCCATTGACACATTCATCAACGCTGTTTTGCTTTCTAAGTGGGTGACCTCCTTGAGCTTTTGACAAAAAGGAGCCATTTTGTGTGGAGCCAACAAAATGTGAATGAGTGCCAGTTTTTCACCCTTCCTCAAGACCAAAAAAAAAATCCCAAACTGTGTGTGTGTGTGTGTGTTTTCAATTTTGGGATGTTGCTCAAGTGATCAGTATTAATTAGTTGAAGGTGCCTTTCAAGTTCAGAACTTTTTTTTCTTGGGACCATGAGCCTGTTTGATTGGCTCATCGTAAACAAATTCTGAAACTTTGCAGGTTCCTTGATGTAGAAGTATTCACTTCAAACATAAAATTGTATAAGTCCCCATATTGGCCACTTACATAGGTTTCAAGAGGACAATGTTGGGCCAAGCATATGGGACAGAGTGAGGTGCTATTAAGAACATGTTGAGGAACAGATTGGGAACGTGTTGAGAACTGGTTGGAAACTTTATGGGAACACAATGGGAACAATACATATCCAAAAGATCCAACACTCTCCCCCAAAAAGAAAAAAACTGGCCCCTTGGGTGCATGTTGGACTACGGAATTCCAAAAAGACCATGAAAAGAGTGGGCATGGGCTTGATTTAGAGTGGAATATTCTTTGTCATGGGGTCCCAAGCCAGGGAATATTGGCTTGGGCTAGGGGCCCAACCCCATAAGATTCCCTTGGACATGGGCCTCGACATCTTACAGATTTTGTTAATGTCATGTCCTACACCCTGCATGGTTTTTGTCCTTGGCCCTTGGTAACACGGTTAGTATCAATATGGCCCTTGGTAACATATTTGGCCCATATTGGTCAATGGGAACAACTATTGGGAAAAAAACCATATAATTTTATTCCATATTTCTATACATATGAAATCATACATCCACGATGATCATCCATGAAGGCATGGTAACATTATGAAATTTGATCATGGCTTGGAGTATGCAACAAGAAAGTTTTTTGGCCTATAGCCTTGATGCACATGTTTCATACCCCTCTTATCTTATTGGGGGAGGGATTGCCACATCCAAGCCCCCCCATGTACCTTGATGCCATTTTGTCCCAACCCCATGACATCCATGATTAGGACCCCAAGCCACTATGTCCCAAAGAGGCCATGAAATGAATGGGCTTGAGCTTGGGGTTTTAAATAGAATTTTTTTTGTCCTAGGGTCCCATGACAGGGAATATTGGCTTGGGCTTGGGGGTAAACCTCATATCATTCCCTTGCACAAGGACCTTGAACATCTTGCAAACCTTGCCATCATGTCACCATGTCTTGCACCTTGGATCACTTTTTCCTAGCCCCCATGTAGCCTAAGGTCTTTGTGTTAGGCCATATATAGAATTCCAATCTAGCACACAATGAACCCTAAGTTGCCCAAACCTATGGTAATAGAATATTTTAAGCTTTGATCACATCCCCAAGTCAAGATTCCATTCATGGGTTCCCACAACATGGAATTTTTAAATTTTTACCCTAGGCCAAGCCAAGATTTCAAATTTTAATTTACCCCACAACTTCCATGGCCTTTTTGCAATTGTCCCAACCCCCATGTAATCCAAGGCCATTTTGTCTTTTCAGGCCCCTAAGCCAGCTTGTTCTAGTCCCCCCACATAGCCTAAGGTCAAGTTTTGTTGGGTCCCAACCACCCTACCTCAAATCAACTTATCTACAAAATACCAAAAGAGCCATATTTGTACATGACTTCAACTTTAGGCCAAATTGTTAAATAACATTTCAACCATAGGTCAAAGTGCTAAAAACAATTCCAATCCTAAGTCAAAATACCAAAATTTTAAAAAACTTAGGCCACATGCCAAAAAAAAATCATAACTAAGTAAGGAAATATAATAAAAAATTATCCCAATTGAGGCCAATATGCATATGCAAAACTAGTTTTGTTTAGGTGGAATAAATGTTTTTGGCTTCTAGTTTAACACTAAGCCAATATAGGTGTAGGTTTTGCAAGAACATTTCCATTTTTTTTTCTTAAAGGCTATTGTCATATATTTGCAATTGCTTCACACATCTAGTTGGCAAGTTGTCATGTACCAATATGGCAATGCAAGTATTGCAAAAACTCACCAACATCTATTTTATGCCCTCTTCACACCCTAGATGAAAATAAAATGTTAGCCCCATATGCGGGTATTGCATTTGAGATACTTTACAAGCTTGAGTCCTCAATGTGATTTTTGCCATATCGATAGAAAATTCAATGCATATTGTTAAATGACACCATGTCTTTATCAAGTGAAATGAAACACAAAACTCATTTTGGAGACTAGGAGGAAAAAACAAAGAAGATAATAAGTCTCAAAAGGAGGAGGAGAATAACCTTGAATAAAAATATATACACATTGTTGCAAAATGTCAGTTTTTGTCAATTTGTGAAAAGTACCCAAAGAGGCAATGATCCACATGAATTTGGAAGTAAATTTGGCTATAACCTAGATCATATGATTTGAATTTTCAAAGAATTTTTTTCTTATTGGCTACCTACTTAAACAATGTAAAGAAGTTTGGTGAGGTTTCTTAAATGTTCTTACGTTTCATAGGATTTGTTATTATTTTGTAAGGAATTTTTTTTTGGCTTTGTATTTATCTATTTTCCTTTTCTTTTGCTTCCTTCTTTTTCTAAAATTTTGTTTGGAATGCTTTTTTAAAAATTGTCCTATTTTTTTTAAAAAATTCATTATTTTTCTTAATTTTTTTCTTTTTGATATTTCTTTTCTTTCTTTCTCCTAAATTGATTGTCTTTTCATTTTCTTTCTTTGTCTAGTTTTCCTTTTCTGAAATATTTTTCTTCCTTTTCTTCTAATTTTTTCCTATTTTCTTCATTAAATCCTTATTTCTTTCTTTTTCAAATTTTTTGCCTTCAACTTCTTTTTTATAGATTGTTATTATTGTTCTTTTTATTCTTCACTACTTTTTTTTTCATTATTTTCCTTCTTATTTATATCCATCTTCTTGTTCTTTTTCTTCTTCCTTTTCGATGGATACTTTGTGCCCCACATGCATGTATTGCACCAAAAACCCCAACAATAGCTACCCATTTTCTCTTTTGATGCAAGTGTTGCAATATTAATTAACTCAAACATTTTTATGAGAGGATTGCAATATTGATCAAAAAACCCAAGTGCATATTGTTTTGGATGTGGGTTGCTTAATCACCCAAAAACTAATCAATATTTTTTTCATTTGATTTTGTCAAGCCTAGCATTAATCTACTTTATAAAATTTATTCCTTGAATTTATTATACCAAAAAAAAAAATCTCCTTTAAATCAATTTTAATTTTATTTCTTTTTTCAATATTCTTTCAATTTCTCCTTTCAATATATATATATATTCTTTCTAGATGATTTTTTTTTAAAAATTATTGGTTTTCCTTCTTCTTCTTTCTTTCTTATTCTACTTTTGTTTCTTTCAATTTCTCCTTCTAGATTATTTTTCTTCCTCTTTTCATAAATTTTCTTTATTCATTGTGGATACATATTTTTCTTGCAAAATGCAGGTATTACACCAACCACTCACAAACCCATCGATTTATTTCTCTTTGATGCAGGTATTGCATGAACCACCCAAAAACCGGCCCGTATTTACTTTTTGATGTGGATATTACATCATCCACGCACAAATCCAAATGGTATCTTTTACACTAGAAGAAATCAAGGTTTTTATAATTGATTTTTGCAACTAGTTTTTCGTCATAGACAACATTTGCAATTAAATTTCCTTTAGTTATGTTGGACAAGTCACAACCGACCTTAGTCAGAAGCAATAACCATTCATGGATGGAAAGAAAAATGAACAAAATACATATTCATTCATTGACCCATTGTATATTTATTGTCACTTGCAACTAGTTTACAACTAATTTGGTCAACCTTGTGTTCCTATCATATCCTGCCATGTGTCATTAATTTAAAAAATTAATTATTATTTTATTTATGAAAATTTGAAATAATCTAAAATGTCCAATTTCTATGTTTGGATGGTTTCATATTATGCCACATGGCATAATCAAAATGTGCCATGTGGCATATTAATTTTAAAAATTCAAAATCTATTTAGGTAGGTAGGTATGTAAGTAGGTTGAGGTAGGTAGGTAGGTTTATTTAAACTAAACACCTACCTACTTATTTAGGTGAGTAGATAGGTAAATAGTTAAGTGTATAGGTTGGTTAAGGATGTAGGGTCAAATTTTTTCCAGTCATGTATTTTTGAGTATTATTCATCATAACTTTTAGTTCATACCTTCAAATTGAAAATCCAAGATCACTTTAAATATCTACACTTTAAGAATTTTCCAATGTATAAAAGAAATTTTGATTTGGACAAATTTTACCCCTAGAAAGATTGAAACATTCAAGATCTTACTCTAAGGGGGAAAATAATCCCTTTCTCCCTGGGGTAGAAGGCAACATTAATAATAAAATTATTATATAAAATTATTCATTATAAATTATTAATATTTATTAATTAAATTAGTAACATATATATAATTAGTTTCAGTATTTATTATTGATATTTAATACTTGTTAATTAAATAATATAATGTTGTAATTAACATTTTAAATAAAGAACATTTGACTTGAACAAATTTTACCCCTTGTAATTTTGATTCAAACATTTAGAAACTTGTTCCCCAACCAAGGGAACATAGTCCTTTTCTCCTTGGGAGAAATTGCTCCCCAAGGGAACATAGTGCCTTTCTCCCTAAGGAAAATCGCTTTTATGACTGGAAAAAAAAAATTCTACAAAAAATAGAAGTATTATACATCACCCCTCATATGCACATGTTTATCTTAATATCCACCCATATATTATTGAATAAAATACATATTATACACCATTATAAATCCATACATCTTAAAATACTCAAAAATACACTTTGAATACACATTAGTTTGCAACTCATTTGACCATATTTGAACTAATGGAACATAAATGGCTCTTCTTGGATAAAAACCATGTTAAAAATTGTTCAAATGGAAAAATGAAGAAAACATTAATTGTAAGGTAGTTGTAATGTAGTTGCAAGCACAACTAAATGCAAAAAGTAGTTGAAGAAATAACCAATGATAGTTGCAAATGATAAATAATTGCAAGTAATCACAAATTGATTGGTTACAAAAACCCAATTTTCTTCTAGTGTAGGCTATGGGTAAAACTGCCCATCACCAATCATTGGTTGGTGATTAAACAATTTATTATTTTTACTTTTTTTTGTTTATTTTGTGTGACGTGAAGCATCATGGGAATGCCAAGGCAAGCTCTACATTATATGTTTCAACTCCATAGACAAAAGATCAACATAGAAAAACACAAAGTATTTCAAAATCACGTAGTGTGTTTTTTTTTATAATGACCTTTTATTTCTAAGCGTTATATCTTCCTTGTTTTTTGTTCGTTTTCAATGATCTAAAATGTTGTGGGTGCACCAAGTTAATATTTACATTAATAATTTGAACCCTAGTGGTAAACGGATAATTGAAACTAAATAGGTACTACCGTAGTATGAACTTTATTGCCATCATTGCAGAGCTTTGACCTCCCCCAACAACAAACTCACCCAGAAATAAAGAAAATAAACTTACCTTGTTTTTTTAGGGGAGGTGATGGCACAAGGAAGAGAAGAAGGAAAAGAAAAAAAGAAGAAGAAGGAAAAAACTAATAAGAAGAAAAGCAATGATGCAAGGGGGAGGCATTGTCAATTTAGTTAGTGACTTGTTAGGTAGGAGGGTTTAGTGGGTAGGTGAGGTTACCAAGTAGGAAAAGGGGAAGAAGGAAAGGAAAAAAAGAAAGAGAGGTAAAAAAAGGGAAAAAAAAAGGAAAAAAATAGAGAACATTTAACATGCACTCGTGAACAATCTAATTTTTTTCTTTTTGAGAGGGTGAAGGGAAAAGGATTTTTTGTTGGTTTTAACCTACATAGGCATTATGCCAACACCTTTTGAATGGGTATAGGGGTCAGAAAATCAAAAATTGGCTGAATGGATAAGGTTATAGGTTTGTGTGTAAGTATTTCATTGGTCCAAGCTATATGGAAAGGCATGTGTAAATTTTGGGTGCACCCATCCAATTGATAGGTTGTTTTGAAGTCTACCCATCTACCTGTTGGGTTTCTTTTCAAAATATGAATGTTGGGTAATTGATTTAATCATATCTCTATATCATTTTAGTTTTTTGGGTTGTCACTTGCATTTTTGTATCACGAGGTTTCATATCATTATGAAATGTAAAAAACAATTCATATGACTAATTTTTTAATGAATTTTTCTTGATAAACATACAAATAATTAACTTCAATTTCTTTAAATCTTATTAAAATGAGATTTGAAAAATTATGCAAGAATTGATTAAAATAAAACACATCAATTTTTAATTAAATACAAATTTGTTTTTGAGATATACATGTTTTTAATTTATTTTATTTTAAAAGCTTCAATAAGGTTTTGATGAAGATTTAATATAAAAAAATATAATGAAATTAAACTTTAACTAATTTTTTTTGTATTGTTGTTGCCTTGTATGTTTTAAAAAGTTATTATTGCCCTAAGATAGTAGATATGCGTGTATGATTTTAGGTTTTAACAAACATGCATGGGGCAAACACAACTAATTTATAAAGTTGGGTGGGGGTGCAATGGGGTTTACAAGTGAAAATTTAAGGATAGCAAAGAGGTTAAAGTATTTAATTTTTTTTTCCTCCCTCATGGGTTTGTTTTTTATTATGGGGTTTCAATGGGTATAAGGAGTGGATAATTCAATTAGATTGAAAGAATTACAAGTTGTAAATTGAGTTTTTTAAAAAAAGGATGAAGGGTTAGGAATTGTTTTTTTTTTCTTCCAAAAGGGATTTTTTTAGGTCAACAGGGGAGGATGTGGTAATTCCATTGCTTTCCAAAGGAGGTTTTTCTTAAGGGATTGGGAAAGGTGAATTGTTTTTTAGATGGGTACTAACCAAAAATTTTGTTTCTTGGGTGACATGAGAGGAAAAAGTTTGGTGGTTTCTCAAGGTAGGAAGGTGGGATTTTGAAAAATTTCCAACAAATTATTTTTTTGGTGGTGTGGGATGGGGTGGTTGGAAAAAGGGGGTGGGTATACTTTTTTTCTTTTTTTCTTTTGTGATATGGTGAATTAATGAAGATCTTTTTCTCAAGAAAATATTTTATAATTTTATTTTATTTTTGGGAATGAAAAATTTTCAACAAAAAAAATTTATTTAAAAATTTAATATAAAGAACAAATAATATTTTTTAAAAAATTGAACTTTTTGTGTATCTAAATTTTTTTATGCACATGATAATTTTGTTAGAAATTTAACAAATAATAATAATATATTTGAATGAAAATGAAAAAAATGGTTAAATAATGGAAAAATATTTAAATTTTTTGTATTAATATTTTTCAAATCTAAGTTGAAATATTTAAGGTTCGAGTGTAAACATGAGGCGCATAATTAAAATTCATAAGATGCCAAGGGTATTGATGTCTTATTCATTATTAGACCATAATCTATTTACCAAACCATGGTTCATCAATATCCATGGTTAATGGTAAATATTTACCATAATCAAAGTTACTAAAAATCAATAACTAAAATTTATAATATGCCAAGGGTATGAATGTTTTGTTCATTATTAAACCATAATATAGTCACCAAACCATGGATATGATCCGTTATTGTTAAATTAAAATCACCATAGTCAAAATTATTTAAAGTCCATACATAGTAGAAAAAGGTTTAGGGTTTAAATTAAGTCCCTTGTCGCATGTGAATATACCATTTTATGTTTGTTGTCTTCTTTTTTTCACAATAAGAATAATGTGCTTCATTTAAATTTTCACCATTTGTTTTTTTTTTCCCTTCCTTTGCAAGTTTGTGTTTTTACAAGTGTATGTTTTGCCAAATGTGTGTTTTTGCAACTATTAATTTTGCCAAGTGCTACTTCATTTTTTTATTGTCTAATTCATTTTAGTAATTTTATTTATTTATTTATTTTTGCACAATGGCTGTTGTTCTAGTGAAAAGAAGCTAGATTAGTTGTTACAGTAAATGATTTGGATTTTGAAATTAGAGATGTTACATTTGAAGCAAAGGTGTTTAATAGGTATGGCACCTTTGATTGAATTACAAATAAAAACATGAAAAATCCAAATTATGCGTATTTGCATTGTCATTTGTTGGACAAGGCAGCTCTAACCACAATCACTTTGAAGGTGAAACTGCCTCATATAAAGATGCATGAGTAGCATTTGTAAAAAGGCATGTTTATGAGGATGTAAAATTGAATCAAAGTCCAGAAGGGGTTTTGAAAAAGGTGACATGCATATTGTCATTATAATTGAGTCGACAACCATTGTGTCATCAATTCCTCCATTTTAACTTGAGGTAGTTCCCATGTTTTTCCACATGGATTCCAATAGAGAATTTAGAAATTTTATTCAAAGTTGGAAGTTTGTGACCATTGCTATCATTATCATTAATGTAAGGGGAGTAAAGGGTAACAAAGGTGAAAAACAATTGTTGATTGTAGATGGAGAAGGTGATTTTGACTAAGACATTTTTGCTCTTGGTAACAATTTTCAAAACAAAATATGAACAAGTTTTTCAAACATACAATGGAGGCCAATGTGCTATGGTTTTAATAAAAAATGTGACAACAACATCAAAACGAGATCGATATTTGAAAGCACACGATTACACAATTTTAACAAAGGTTGTTGATGAAACTACTCAAGCTTGCCTTTTGTAGTTACACAACAAATTATCAAGTATTCAATCTACATTCAAAGAGGTAAATTCCTTTGCATCATTCAATGTTTTTTTCAAATTTACACAAAATATCATATAGAACCTAATGTTCATTTCATGACCAACTATATATTTTAAAATAATGAAAGATACGAAAACAATGTAATGAAACATAATTTTTCTAAGCATTATTTTTAACATAAAAAAAAATCGGGTGTTCGCTTAATTTTTTAAGGTGGTCCATCAAGTGGTCCCTGGTAGTCCATGATGGAACTACCTAGTGGCCACTTTGTCCTTCCTAAAAGTCCTCTTAGCAATCCAAGGCCGAGACCACTTGGTGGCCATTAGGTAAAAAAAGGTTTACCACCTGGTGGCCACTAGGTGGTCCTTTGTAATCCAAGGTTGAAACCACCGAGTGGCCATTAGGTAAAAAAACAAAAAAAATCACTTCATGGCCACCAGGTGGTCTCCAGGTGGGGGCGAAAAAAGACACCTAGTGGCTATTAAATGGTCCTTCGTAGTTCAGGGTCAAAACCACTTGGTGGTCACTAGGTGGTTTCCAAGAGAGAAAAAAAAAATGATTTAGTGGCCACCACATGGTTTTTAAGCAAAAAAAAAAAAAACCAATTTGGTGGCCACCATGTTGTCTTTCATAATCTAACGTTGAAACAACTTGGTGGCCACCGTGTCTCTAAATTTAAAAAAAAAACATGTGGACACCACATGGTCCCTTGTAATCTAATGTTGAGATCACATGGTGGCCACTAGGTGGTATCTTGAAATCCAACATCGAAACAACTTAGTGGCCACTAGGTTTACAAGTGAAAAAAAATCGACCCAGTGGCCTCCAATGTTGAAACCACTTAGTGGTCTCCGAGTAGGCAAAAAAACCTGGTGGTCTTTAAGTTTCCATGCATGAAAAAAAAATGACCTTGTGCCATTAGGTCGTCCCTTGCAATCTTGTGTCAAAACCTAGCCACTAGGTGGTTTTAAAATGAAAAAAAAAACCAAAAAAAGACATGGTGGCCACTAAATCTCCATGTGGAAGAAAAAAAAAAGACTTGGTGGCCATTAAAATATTTCAACACTAGACTGCAAGGGATGAAGTGGTGGTCACTAGGTTTCCAAGTAGCAAAAAAACGAAAAAACTTTGTAGTCCAGTGTCGAAACGACCTAATGGCCACCAGGTCTCCAAGCAAGAAAAAAAAAAACAACGGTGGCCATTAGGTCATTTATTATAATTTAACATCAAAATGTCTTGATGGCGACTGAATGTTCTTTAGGCAAAAAAAAAACGACCTAGTGATCATTTGGGGATCCTTCATAATCCAATGTTGAAACCATTTGGTGGCCACGACATGGTCTTGAAATGAAAAAAAAATTGATCTACTGATCACCTAGTCATCCATCATAGTCTAGTGTCAAAATGACTTAGTGGTGACCAAATCTCCAAGTGGAAGAAAAAAAAACAATTTGGTGGCCACTAAGATTTTAAGTGAAAAAAAGGGCTTTTGTAATCCAAAGTCAAATTGACCTAATGGCCACCAGGTTTCCAAGCGAAAAAAAAAAAAAACAACGACTTAGGGGCCACCAAGTCATTTCAACGCTAAACAAGACCACTAGGTGGTTTTCAAGTAAAAAAAAAAAAAAAACAACAACCCCACTTGGTGGCCACCAATTGGTTTTTCATAGTCCAAGTTTGAACATTTTTTTTCCCATGTGGGTAATAAGAAAATTTAGTTGGCTAACCCAACTTTCGTTTTCCTAAGGAGATTCCTTTGTTTTAGAAAAGGAAATTAGGTGGCCACCTGAATCTAATGTAAAAACAATTTATAAAAAAAAACCATTTGATTATTCCGTCCTTGAGGAGAGGAAAATTCGGTGGCTACATAAATGTATTTACTAAAATGGCATATAGAAAATGAAACTAAATTAAAATTATTTTTCTTTACTAAAATATTCTAGAAAACAAAAATCCATGTTCCATTACATACTAGACATAAAGTATAATGTTGTTACTAAGAATGATAAAGTTGTTTAAATTATATAATCCATTGGAATTCCTTTTTGAATAAAAAATATGGGATAAATTTTTTGGAGTGTGTTTGTTCAAAGAAGAATATAAAGTAACTTTAATATGGTAAGGTAGACAAGTATGTGAAAAACCTTTGTAAATAAAATTTTATAACTATTTCCACATTGGTCAATAGCCTTTGAATATTGAGAGGATTTTGTAACCCCTTTCTTGGCACATCTAATGTCACAAAAATCATTGGAATTATTTTTTAAATGAGCAAGATATGGCTTACGGAAATGAAAGGGTCAAAATGTAAGGTTTAAACACCAAAAAATAGTTTTTGTTTTAAAGCTTAAGATATAGATATGTTGGTCTAATATTTTTTCATTTTAAAAATAATTTGTAGAGCTTTAAATTTCATACCCATAGCTTTTTAAATTACTCAAAACGAATAAGAAATGAAAGAAATATATGATTTAAAAAAAAAGAGTATAATATTTTTCTTTTGTGCTTAAATGACCTTTTCTTCTTGATATTTCTTTTGTTATTATTATTATTTTGGTCTTATCTTTAAGTATTAATTATTTAAATTATTAAATTTCCACAACATTTTTTATTATGCACTTCTTATGCATTTCATTTTTTTTGTTTACATATGTGTATGTGTGTGCATAGTTTTATTTATTTCTTAATTGATTTACCTTTTTCCCACATTTTCCTTATGTTTATGTACATCTTCATTTACCTTTTTGTTGAACATTATTTTCTTTTTCAAGTGATTCAAATGTTGTCCATAGTTAACCTTGTTGTGCGTCCATTTCAAAAAATATGTGCAAATTGTCATGTAGCAAATGTCATCAGTTCTCCAATGGGTGGTGTTCATTATAACACTTGTTCAAAATCAATGGTTCAAAATTAGGTTTTTTTCATGGTTCCATTGTAACCAATGATGAACGTGTGTTATTGACTATTGAAGGCAAATGGCTTGAAATAATTGTGCATATGATAGAATCTCAATTCTTGGATTTGCTTTGTTCAAAACAAATTCAACTCCTAATTTCAATTCACATTCATGGTAAATTTTGATTGTCGACCACATTTGCCTTTGTTAGCTTTCAAGAAGACATTTAATAATTTATCCCATAAACGAAAACCATTTTAAAGTGCGAAGGTTTGGTTGTTCTGTCGATATTTATTCCTAATGATAATGTTTAGCATAGTGTGAAACACAAGCTTGATTTTGATGAATCGAAATCAATTTCTAAACAAAAGCTTTCTTAAACATTAAGGTTTTTGATAATTTTTATGTGACCTTTCTATAGTTACCTTTAGTATACAAAATATATATATATGTGGAAACTCCTTATATCAAAATTTTAGTTTAAATAGTTCATATTATATAATCATTTTCATAGTTTTTCTTAAAGGAAAAGGAAAATTTTCATACATTAATTTACATCAAGTGCTAAAAACAATTTAAATGTAACATTTAGTATGTGAAAATAAATTTTCAATGAAAACAAGTTTTCAATGCAAGGAATTTTCTAAAAACATTTAAAAGTTAATAGTCTTAAATGTTTTTTTTAATGTGTTTATGTGGGAACCATGTTTTTGTTTATATAGATATCCATTAAATTGAAATTCATAATAATGGAAACACATTTATTAAATCTTGTTGATTTATCATGTGAACATGTATTGCATTCATATGACCTTCATTTAGTTTCGACATATAAATATGAAACAAGCAATTGTCTTTTGGATTCTTTATTTTATTTATTGGATAATCATTTATCATCTATTGAATTGAAGCAAAATAACATGGCACATTTAAATCGATGTTTATTATGGAATACATAAAAAATTTAACAATGTCATATTCAAGAATTAAATCCAAGTTTTTTGTTTGGTTTGCATCAAGGCATGGTCATCAATGAACATCAATATGTGACAAAAATGACATGAAGTGTTAGTATGTGAGGTTTGTGGGGAGATTTCACTACAATATTTTGGATAATTAAATATTTATAAAGGCCATTTTACATTTGGAATAAAATATTAAAATACATTATGTCTCAATGTGACATGGATTTTCAATTTATCCCCTCGCATATAATGTAGAATTCTCAACATTTTGAACCAATTCAATTTGTTAATGGTATATTTAAGTTTTTGCCTACTTTTCAAATTAATGATTCCAAAGTTACCATAGATTTAGATGATTTTCCATCTATTGGAATTAGTGGTGTAACAACCTCCTATTCAATTATCACAACTAACTACATGTTTTTATTAGAATGAAATATTTGATTTTGCATTAATGAACTTTTTAAAAGATAATTGGGATTCACCGTTAGAGTATGTTGTTTCATTGTTCAACAATTCTTGTAATACAAATATTACTAAAAAAATTTAAAAATCATATTCAATACTTACAATTTTTTTTGAAAAACAACACAAATGTTCATATCAATGAGATTTTGTTTAATTGTTCACTTTAATTTCCCTTACCATTTTTTTTTCTAAAATCCAAAAATTCAAATGGAACACTTTCGTCTGATTATTGAGCCCAATGTAACACTATATATATATATATATATATGGCATTTTATGACAACAATATTTTTGAATTATTGGAGGTTTGTTCAAATTTAATTTATTACACAAAAACATATAAATTGATCAACATATTTCCAAATATTAAAAGAACAATATCACAAATTATGAATCACATGAAATATATATATTAAAAAATCATAAAAATCTTTCACAAATGACAACGTTGAATCATCATATGTTTAATGCACTCTAAAACAAATTAAATAACTAATTTTCACACAACTTTTTGCAAAACATGATGTTCAATCAAATAGAATATAACATAATGTTAATATTAAGGAAAATACACATAATTCAATATACATTGACATTTATAATTAAAAAATCCAAGATGTTTTCATAATTCCATGTTTTAGTTGTAAAAGATTATGTTTAAAAAAAAACTTAAATGTTTTTCAAATCAATTGTCAAGATAACCTTTGATGTACATTGAAATTCAAATAAAACCTAGTTCAATATCATACATATGGACAAGTTGTTTACAGACTATTAATGAAAATTAATCACCCTTATATCAAGTACTAAATCATTTTTTTAGCAACAAAATCATTTCATAAGTCCAAAAATTAACACAATTAAAAAAATGTTTTGTTTCACCATGTTTTGTTTTTGTTCAAATTTATAAACTCTAAAGGTATGGGCAATATAATATGCATGATACTATTATTAATATCTTTGTAAATGTGAGTCAAACTTAATCAATACTACCATGTTTACCATATGATGGTGCAATAATAGGTGTGTTTTTTAAATGACATCTTGAATACAAATCATTTTATATGTTAGGAAATGTTCATCCAAATATGGTGATGGTCGCTTTACGAAATTTAATTGAATCACCATTATACAAAAATTTGAATGTTTTCATCCATCATCAATGGGTAAGTTTGTTTGTTTTGCATATGAATTTAAAATTTAAAATTTTTACTTATAATAATGCATCATTTGATAACTCTAATTTCAATAATGAAAAAATATATTGTACACCAATAGATTCAATGATACATAATTTTTTAAATGCTCCAAAAATAATGGATTGTGAAAATACTATATATTCTATTACCCAAAGTCAAAACTTTCACCCTTTAGGTTTATTTAAAAATAAACATTTAGAGGAATTAAATTTTCCAACATTGTTCTATGGGCAACCTCAACAAATTTTTGATTTTTTTTTATATCAAAAAATAACTCAATGAGAATTACTTCATAAATTTGGGGATTTTTCAACAAATATTTCTAACCTTTTTTTTAAAGCTATTAAAGTTTCCATCCAAAAAGTCATAGGTTTTAATTGGGTGTGAATATGAAAAGGAAAACTATGTGATAGAACTTTAAAAGTTTATTAAATATGAGATAAACCAAATTTAGATAATATTTTCAAATCATATTTAGATTATTGTAATTTGGAAAATTTGTGTAATTCACTTTATCGTTTTGGAAGGTTGTGGAAAAAGTTATTTGCAATGATTTAATAATTTGGTCCTCCAATGTATTTTGTTACTTTTACATCTACTAAAAGATTATAAAATCTTCTCATTAAAGATTTACACACATTACATGTTTCAAGCTTAAATATCCTAAATCAAATAGAAGACCTCTAATTTATTCATATAATAGAATTGATACGAATTAACCTTGTCACATGTGTAAGATATTATGATCATAAACATTTTGTTTCCACAAAGTTATTGTAAAAGATCATTATCTTTTTGGGTATATATATATTGTCATTGAATTCCAAAAGCATGGGAACAAACATGACCATGGACTTTTATGGATGAAAAATTCGCCTATGTATGAAGTGCGCACAAATGAATAAATTGAATAGTTTGTAGACATGTATATTTCTTGTGATGTATCATTGTTACCAAACCCATTATAAAATGCACAACATCAACACACATGTACATGTAAAAAAAAAACCATGTTGTTTGTAAATTTCATTATTCACTGCCTCCTATGTGTGAAACAAAAATTTTAGAATCTCTTCAAATAAATGGAAATTTTCCATTTTCACAACAATACCTCCATACACAAACAAAAATTTTTTAAAAAAATTTAAAAGATTTAAAAGAAAATGATGATACATATATTTTGAATATCTAATTTTTTTAAACCTTAATGAAAATACATATATATTAAGTTTGAAAAGTAAATTAACAAAGCTGCATGTTTTCTTAAAATAAATTCTTAAAAACATAAAAATTAATGCATTTAGTATATATGCTACTCATTTATGATTTGCAAATAAAAATATTCAATTTATCTTGGACCCATATGCACTTCATATATGATAAAAATAGATAAATCAATAAAAAAATGCATCGCAAATAATATATTATAAGGAATCTTATCCATTCCAACCCATGTGTTTGTGACTTTTTTCCAAGTCCACTGTTTTTGCAATTTTAGATATGATTATTTTCTATGGCATTTTGTAAAAATGACCGATAGTTGCATAAACGGTTACAAAGTGATTTGTAATATGCAACTTATATTTACAACTAATGTCGATTTGGATGAAAATGAAAATGAAAAATACATTTATATCATCCATTTTTGGTGGCATCCCAAAATAAATGAAATTGTAGTTTTTTTTGTGATTTGGAAGGCGTTTCAAAGGCCATTGGATACCACATGCCATCTTTTCAACTTGATTTGTAACTATAAATTTTAATTTCAAATGCATGTGTAATCAAATGGGGGAAAAAAAAGAGTTGGCTAATTAAATTGTTAAATTTAGTGGTTTAATTGTTTTCCTTTAATTTTTTTCAATGAATTAATCATTAAATGTGTAATAACGTTTTGTGGGTTTGTGAAAATTTCAAAGGACCCATGGCAATTAATGGTAGAAATAGGACGAAGTAGTAGATATTTGATCATATTATTGATATGTGATAATATTCTTGTATTAATTAATTATTTAAATAATTAGGCTATGTAATTTATTTATTAAATAGGGTTAAAGTTTAGATAATAAATGTAATTAAATAATTAGGTAGGCTATGCAATTAATGTATTATATAGGCAATAACTAGGATAAGTAATAAGTAGCAAATATGTCATATGTATGTGGATTAAGTAATAATTATTCTATCATTTTAATATATGTGATGTTTTGGAATTATTTATTATATTAGGTAGGCAATGTTATTTATTTATTGAATATGCTAGGTAATAGGAGTAATTTATGACCCATTTCATATCATATATTTAATTACATTTTTTTGGTATAGTTATATATATTATAAGCAAAATTGTATAATGTAATTTCTTAAATCAAATAGATGTTTGAGATGTAAAAAAATATAATTTATTTTTACATAAAATTTTATCATAATTTTCAGTACAAATTAAGATATTATATGTGTAAACATAATAAAATTTATAGTTCCATAAAATAATTTAATTATACGGCATTAATCAATATTTAAAAATTAAAATTGATTATCTAGATTAATCTTTTATACCAAAGAAATTTTTTATAATATAATTTTAAAAATTAAATGAAGGTTTAAGATATATAATTTATTTATTTATTTATCAAATTACATTATCCATTTATAAATCATGTGATTGAATTTTTTTTTTCACGAAATGGTCTTTGAAATTGTATTGAATACTCAACTTCAAATATTTTTCTTTTCAAATTGATTTATATTTGAAAAACATAAATCTATGTTTGTATACATTATTGGAAAAATTTAAGTTTAAACTTTAATCTTGTCATTTGGACAAAATCGTAATAAGATATCAAAGTTCAAAAATGATATTTTGTGTAATGTTTGAAATCAAACAAGTTAAATAAAATGCGCATTACTTTGTTTCCACAACAAGTGGGGTGGCTTGGTGGTAAAGGAGTTGATCTCCATCCTTGGAGTTAAAAAAACAATCTTCATGAATGGCATGGGTTGTGGTCAATGTTTGAATGTTGATCAAATATTTCCTACCTACCTAACCAACATAGGCTAGGTGCCTTATTTAGCAACTTAAATTAACTTTTAAAGCCTAGGTTATGTAGTGACATGTATCAATGTGGTACATGTTGAATTTAATGAAATTAGCAATAATACAAATATATAA
>Ga0116231_10001447_pt1 | contig 48402 bp, 41 predicted proteins | sample S1TSphgellanicum_2_FD_89695 | JGI IMG/M metagenome (GOLD analysis project Ga0116231, IMG submission 89695) | Host-associated microbial communities from peat moss isolated from Minnesota, USA - S1T2_Fd - Sphagnum magellanicum MG | ecosystem: Host-associated > Plants > Peat moss > Unclassified...
GGAAAAGTGTGGCATGGTCTGAGTAGAAATCAAGGTGTTACAGAAGAACATGATGAACAATACCAAATGCAGGTGGGAACTTGAATGAGTTCCGGCTTAAAGCATAATAGATGGTATCCACCATTATAATTATTACAAAACAACATTTGATCAGCATCATCTATTTTTTGACATGCCTGACATGGATAATCAAGTGGAGGAATCCAAGTCGATGTGATGATGGTAGGATCCAAGTTCGGCATAGTTTTTGGAGTGATCTCGAATTGTGCGTCCATTAGCTCCTTGCAACTCCAACACACTTGAAGACATGATCACTTTAATCCTCAAGATAGTGCGATTGGAAGAAGTGTCTAGAATATAATTAGGTTGCCGTTAGAAATACACAAAGTCACTAACATCAAATTGTCTCACCTTAGGTTTGTAACTGCCACCTCATGTGTGTGCATACCGTAAGGTGTCTCGATGTTGTGCAATGGACAAATTCTCCCTAGCCATGGGCATAACCCTCCAAAATAGAACAGCCCTCTCTGTGATGACCCTAGCCCAAGTGGTTAGGGAGTCCAAGTCCACAACCTGGTCCATTTGAGTAGCAATGGAAGAGGGTGGAATGGGATGTCTTCCAAAAAGTAGAAAGTAAGGAGAGAAATGAGACAAAGAGGTGTGTTTGGACATCCCATAACCCATGGCGATGTAGGGCCAAGTTCCAATCCTCTTTGTTCCTAGTGAAAGAAATCTTCTGAAGTCCCTTTTTGCATGTATGAACCATCTTCTCTACAAGGCCATCAAATTGGGGATGATCCCTTGAAGTTTGGCGATGGTCAATGAGAGCATGATCAAGTAGGTATTGGAATTCTCTTCTGAATTCTAATCCTTGATCAGTAAGGCATTCAACACAAGCCCCAAATCTACTTAGGACCTATTGTAAGAAAACTTGGTTGGTGCTATATGATGACTTGTCCGATAGTGCAACACGTTCAACCCACTTTGAAAAATGTTCAATCATAATCATGATGTAGACATTACCCCTGGAGGTCTGTGGTAACTCTCTAGCTAAATCACATAACCAACAATAGAACATGCCTTGAATAGGGAGTGGAAAAAACATGAGCTATCAAGAGGAAAAGGAAGTTTTCACTCTATCACATTGTTCAAACCTAGCAATGACATTTTGGACTTGAACATACATACCTTTCTAATGGTAATGAGGAACGAGAAAGCTATAAGGGTTTAGGGTTAATTCCAAAGTGTCCAAGTCCTCCCATATATCCACAATGGGATGCTCAACCAAGTTACATTGCAGTAGTGCAAGATAACTAGATGCATAAGATACATGTACTGTTAGAATTTGGTCGAAATCTTGCTTGGCTTCTAAGAAATCCTCAAAGGTAGTGAAGGGTCTCTGCGACATGGTATTCGCATTCTGATGTGTAATACCAGGTTGGTGAATAATTTTGAATTCATACTCTTGAAGTATAAACGCCCAATGAACTAACTTACTAGTAAGCTTGTTGTTGGTCATCAACCACTTGATAAGCTGGTGGTCGATATACAAAATGAATTTGGTGCCATAAAGATAGGGCTTGAAATGTATGACAGCCCATACAATAGCAAGACACTCCCCCTCCTATGAAGGGTAGTTGCTTTCAGCCTTGTTGTTGTTTCGGGATGCATAGGCGATAACATATTCCTTGCCTTCCTCTTCAAGTTGGCCAAGAATAACACCAATACCAAAAGCACTCCAGTTAGTGTGTAGAATGAAAACCTTGTTGATATTAGGTCTTTTCAGAATGGGGAACTCTGAAAGCTTTTCCTTGAGTGTGTTGAAAGCTTCCTAAACTTCTTCATTCCATGTCCAAACAACATCCTTCTTTAACAATGCATAGAGAGGATGAGCAATAGTATTGAAGTTTTGGACATAAATATTGTAGTAATTACATAGTTCGATGAAGCTCCTCAAAGTGTGAACATCAGTAGGATTGGGCATCTCCCAAATGGCTATTACTTTGGCCCAATGAGCCATAATACCATTTGGCAAAATTCTATGTCCAAGGTAGACTATTGAAGTGACAACAAACTCACATTTTTTAAGATGGATTTTCATATTGACTTCGCAAAGCTTCTTGAATAACTCCTCAAGATGTACCAAGTGTTGTAGGAATCCTTTGCTATGCATTAAGACGTCATTTATGTAACACTTTAAGAAATCTACCCCTTTGAAAACCTGGTCCATGACTTGCTGAAAGAAGACAAGTGCATTCTTTAATCCAAAAGGCATCACAAGCCATTCCCACAACTTGTTTCTTCCATGGAATGTTATTTTTTGCGATCCTTTGTAACGAGCACAATCTGGTTGAAGCCTTGCCTGAGATCCACAATTGTGAAGATGTTTGAGTCTCCAATGCTATCAAACAGTTCTTCAGGGATGGGCATGGGGTACTTGTCCTGAGGTGTAACCATGTTCAAAGGCTTATAATCCCCACACATCCTTTTCTCAATCCATAATCTAATTGAATCCTTCTTTCTTAGCATTATTGTAGCGATTGCGAAATCAAAACTTGATGGCTGAATGAGACCAACCTCATGGAGCTTTTTGCATCTTTCATCTATTAGTTCCCATTCATGCTTGCTCAACCTATGCGTCCTCCGATAGATGGGTGTCTCATCTGTAAGGTCTATAGAGAACTGCATGGTCTTACACCTACTTAAATCTTTCATTGAGAATGCGAACACATTAGTAAGTCTGTGATCTGGTCTCTCTCCTTCTTGGTGAGTTGGTTCCCCATAACGAAAGGGTAGTTGGAAACACATGGAATGGAGTTAGAAAGTGTGTTTGAAGAACTTGGTATATTGGGTTCTCCACTATTCAATTGCGCATATTCATAGAAGGTTGTAATTATTTCTTCAGAAGTTGATGTACCTCTAGGTGTATCATAAACAACTTGAGTCAAATTACATGGTACCTCCTCCCCCCCAACACTAAGAGTGAAATGTAGAGTGTTGAAAATAAGTAAGTGTACTTGGTCAGGGTGCCATGTAGTTACATCATTAGAACTGCAAGCTTATTGAATCAGTGTTAGTGTTGTGTACATTTGAAAGAGTACACATGTTACCAACAACCATGTAACGGAGTTTAGGTCCATGCCTCTCCCTAGTAAAGTGTTACGCTCTAATCTAGTCACCTTGGTGTGATTAGTAGTGCAAGTTTGGAACCCCAAAGCCCTTTCTCTTTCTTTTGGGATTGGTTAATCCCAAGTGGTTAAAGCACGACGATACACCAGGTCTGGTCCATCTCCCTGAAAGGCATGTGCTCCTAGGAAGGAAACAAAGGTGGGCCAAGGACCTCTTAGTTTTCCTATTGTGTTCGTAGGAAACCAATGAGGTTTCTCTTGCCTTGTAACTAGCTAGCATGAGCTTTGATCATCCAATATGTGAGAAACCTACATGTTGAGGTCTCTGATGGTGTATCTTAGAGCCATCTGTAGAACTAAGAATGGTGCAAAGTTGGTCCACTAATTGTGTAATTGGTGCGCATAGGAACTGCATTGTGCCGCATTGAGTAAGAATGGCTCTCCAAGGTAATGCTTGATTAGCGTGTAATGCTTTTGGACTTTCTCCCTTTAGTCAAGTTGAGAAGGGATGTTCTCAATTACATAACCAAACATAGGAGAAATGGATTAAGCCTAGGTGATCTATCGTACCATGTTCGTGAAAAGATTAGATCTTGTGTCACTCAAGCATTTTCCAAATCTAACCATTAAAAATCATTAACATTCCCAACCTGAAATGATAAGGTCCATGGGGCCAAGTAATTCCATATGCTTCTTCTGAATTAATTATATGTTAGAGGGCAAGAAAGTGAAACCGGCCTTCCATGTGGTGGTCGCAAATTGTCGTGGAAATCTAGCTATGGGTTCCATCATTTTTTATGCCGCCACTTGCCTTGCAATAGGATCAATGTCTACATGAAAATACTTCTGAACCACCATTCATGACTATAATAGGGCTTCAAAACCTATACCAATACCACTAAAGAGTTCTTGTAATGTAATCCCTTCTTTAGGCAGTGTCTAGGTGATTTGCTAACGAAGTACTGGTTTAATTAGTTCGCCATGGCTTTCCATGTTCTCAAAACTAAACAAAGCTTTGACCAAGGGCTCGTGGGCTGCTTTGAACCTTTGTAAAACCTTCGGTCTATGTTGAATGTTAGTAGGAATCACCTTCAAGCTTTTAGTAGCTTAAGCGTAAACAATCTCCTTTTCATTTCCTTCTATCCATTCATGGTTAACTTGTTGGATGTAGGAAATAGTGTGTGCTTCCTTGAGCATACAATGGTGAGCCATAGGACTATGGTTCCCATGTAAATCAAGGGGTATGTATCCCAGGTGGTGGCCATCAGTCTCCCAATCCACTTGGTAGTACGCATGCTTGAACCAATTATTAATTATGAAACCTGATGGAAACAGGGCCTCTTGCCCAATGAGCACATCGTAACTGGTGGCATTAACGACTAAACATCTGACCTATAGGCAAAGTTCCTGATCTGTACCTTCATTGAAGTTAAGTGCAATCAATTCCACAATGCTTTTACTAAGTAACAAATCCACAAGTGAGGTGTTATTAACTTCCTTCTGATATATGAATGTAGAATCAAAAGTAGGAGAGCCCACTAATTTAACCATGCTAAAACTAATGGTTAAATTATGAATGTCATTTACAACACGTGAGCCAATCAAATGTTTCTTCAAGGTGTTAGATGGGACCCTTGTAGCATGTGGATTAGGGATTGGTAAAAGACCTAATGTAGTGTTCAGGGTATCCTTTAGTATTGTAATTATGTCCTTGGTGCTCAACTTCAAATTTTGAAAATTAAACAATGGTGTACTCATAAGCTTTTGCGCCACTTCACGCATTTGAAATTGGCACTCCATAAGCTGATCAATGGAAAATTGTGTGTTTTCCTGATGTACATGTACTCCTGGGACATGAAAATTTGATGCCCTAGCAGCTTGTGGTGTAGTAGTTTCTTCCCCCCTCACCCCCTCACCAACAAGGTGCATTTTTCTTTTGTGTTGAGAGGACGAAAAGATTATGGCATGATTGTTCGAGTTCCTCTAGCCCTAGTAATAAGACTTGAACCAGATGCGAGTCCATTAGTTTAAATTACCTGCCTAGTGGTAGAAATTTTGGGTGCCACACTATCCTCTTGTGTCGCGAAGTAGGAAGGGCAAAAAGAAGTGGCAAATTTTGGTGTGACACTAGAATTGTGTGCACTTGAAAGAACATACTCCCCAACCATGGCATCGTGTGAGAGGCCATAGAACAACCTAGGAGATCTCTCCTGTGATCTTGAACCCTATATAGGTTGGGCATGACTAGCTGGTTGGGTAGACTTGCCTTTTAGATTAACAAGTTGGGCCCTCAATGATTCGAATTCATTTTGTAGAGTTTGAACTTGAGTGGCATGGGCTTGAAGCACCTCCCTCTTATCAACATTGTGCTCCTTTTTCTTAACATTCTTACTAGAATTATCCTTGGTGGGGAAAGCCTAAGTGGAAGGCTAAGGTGCCTTGGCTTTTGGTTGAGGGGCAGTGGAAGATGCTGACAGATTCTGTTGTGGTAATCTGAGTTGCTTCCGTTTCGAGAACTTGGTAAAACAAACAGCTTCTTAATGTCCCTCTTTCCCACAACAATCACAAAAGAGATCCTCGGAAGGAATGTTGCATTCATTAGCTTTGTGGGTAGGATTGCCATAGTGGTTGCAAAAAGGTAGGATGGGTGCAAACGAGTGCACTGCTTTAGTCCTTGAAGAAGAATGTGATGATCTAGTTGGTGCAACTAGTGGAGGTTAAAAACTTGAACGTGATGGAGGCCTCATAATATTAGCCTCATAGTGTGCACGAGTTAGTTCCAACTTTTTAGAAATGTTATACACATCCAGCAAAATGTACAAGTCTCCAAATTCTGTAAAAATTCGTTGCAAAACCTACACATGGATTGTTAGAGTATTTTCCAATGAATGAAAATACCGATGGGCAGCTTCCAAGTTTGTGATGCTTTAAATATCCTTTTTAAGCTTGAAAAGCCTCCTGTAAAGCATCTTGAAGGTTTCATCTTTATGCCGAGAGAAGGTGGCAAGTTACAAATTTTTTTTAGAATTCTTGATCGAAAATTTCAGCTTAAGAACTTGAAAGAATTTCCCCCACTGGATCAGCAAAAGTTGGTGCATTGATGGTGGGAGGAATGTTTGTGATAACAACAATGAGTTGTTGACGAAAAAAATTTATTGAAGTAGGTACTGGATTTGGATTATTTGGCACAGTCCCATGATGTGCAATGGCAGCTTGTAGTGCAGCTTGAGAGGTGGTGGCGATGGCTATGGCATAAGCTACATTGGGGATTTGAATGACGCCCAAATTCTTCAATGAATGTTGCTCATAGACATCCAATGTTTCATAATGCACATATCGGGCCAGTTGTTTAAATGCAAACGCCTTGGTGTAATTAGCGCCATACTTGAACTCCAATTCACAAACCACAATTGGGAAAGTTGCTTTGAATTCCCTCAAAGAAATGGTACTTGGCCTTTTGCTGAACTTCTCATTTTTCCAAGAAGAATTGTTGACCTCCATGGTGTATATGGGTGTCGAGGTCATGGATTGCAGCAGAATATACGATGATGGTGTGAAAGCTAGTGCAACAGCAGGCGTACTCAATTGATTAACCCCTCCAAATGGACTATGATGTACCGTTGATGTAATGTAACTTGAACCTGAATTTTTGGTAGGAGTTGTATTGGATGATGGTGGCGCTATGGACGTTTGATGGTACCGTTGTGAAGATCGTGAGCTCAAAGAAATTGACTCAAATGATTATGTATTACTTTGTAGTTGATAACTTGGCTCTGGTTGAGTAGTAGTGCTTTCATCATCTGAGGACATGGTGTTGTCCCATGCCCCAAAATTTTGTAACAATATAGAGCACTAGCTACAAATTTCTAACACAATGTATGGTTTGAAAAATACGGTGCGTCGACAGGGATGAACGGCAACGAACGAACGTCAGTGGATGGATGTTTGTGGACGGGCATTGGTGGACGAAAAGGGCCGAACAGATGAAACCAAATGAACACATGACAACGATGTTAGACGAAATAGGGACGAACGTCAGATGGAACGATAATGGATGTCAGATGGAACAACAACGGACTTTGGACGGAATGACGACAAATGTCGGATGGAACAAGGATGGACGTCAAATGGAACGGCGACAGACGTTAAACAAAATGGCAAAACAAAACGGATAACGATTGCAACAGACTACACCAGTGATGACATTGCAAAGTGAATCGCGTTTGCGAACTCTTCAACAATGGCATGTAGAAAAGAAAAGAGATTTTTTTTTTCCCTACTTCGTGGGTTTTTTTTTAAAATTATCTTCTTTTTCTTCTAGAGTTGTTACAAGGGCTATTCACTACATGACTGTAAGCTCAAAAACACACAAGAGTGCATAGCCTAGATGCTAACCTCCAAACCCATGTACAAGGAAAGCAAGCGTATGTGGGGTTGCATCACTTGGTGCAGATCTTATACTGCAATCAAACCTTGTGTGTGTGTGTGTGTGTGTGTGCTCCCAAGACCTAAAGTTTGCAATAAAACAAGCTTTGGAGCTACTCGTTCCTTCTTCCCTCCGAAGCTCCGGAACTCAGAACTTCATAGCTTGTAACTTATTTTCAATGTCCCTTCTCCTTCGCTTACGCTGCTGCTAGTTATGGTTGTTGTTGTTCCTGTTGTAGCTGTAGTACAAGAGTATAAAAAGAAAAAAAAGTAATAGCAACTCAAGAACACAAGAAACCAGCAAGTAAAAGAAACCCAAGAAACTCAAAGCTAGGAAAAATCTACCGCTTCCAACATTAAGTGATAAAAAACAATTTTTCTAGAATTAAATTGAAAAGAAGAAAAGAAAATGTAGTGTATGTAAATGGTGGTCGTGCAATAACCGCCATAAGCATCTAGAAATCCAATTTGATTATGGAGGAAACTCTCCATGACAAAGGAATTCTAGAAAAATTAATAAGAGAAGGGAAAAGCTTGGCCTTTTATACATCCATCAACAAGTTGAAACCTTAAAACACCTAATAACATATAATAACCTAAGAAAATACATTAACCCTAAGAATGTACATTAACCCTAAAGGCATGATTGACATGCCCATAACCAGTCGTCATGTATGAGGCCATGCATACGGGCATGACATGTATTTGCATTGCAAGTTGGGATTTGTGTTGGACTCAAACATTATTGGGGCTCCAATGAAGAACAATAACATGCCTGAACATGTGTGTTTTCACAATCAGCATATTTGGGCAACCATCCCATTTTTTCATTATCACTCCAAATAGTGCATGTAATCATTGTCACCCTTCCTAATATGATTTTTACGAACTCAAAATTGTAATATCAAATAAACCAATCAATGAATAGCAATTCTTCATAAGATAATTCATATAGGTGTATGGCACATCACCAATTATGTTGGGGTGATTTTCAATGACCAATTTTGCCATATGGACTCCACCACCTTACAAAGTTCATATGAGAGAACAATTATATTAGCCAAAGATCTTGTTGTTTGTGTTCAATATTTTGACTAGATCATGACTATTGTCATCAACATATTAATGGGGTGGGATAGAAAATTGCAATGTCCTACTCCAAGCGGTGGACTATTTGGCTTTTGTAAAAAGTTTGCATCCACGAAGTCCCAAAGATCTGGGAACCTCCACACCCATTGGTTGGATTATACCCAAGGCATGCCAACCACTACCACTAGGTTTTTACAACTTGTTAATTAAAGATCCAAACTCCTATGAATTGCCTCATTGCACATCAAATAACATTTCTCCAAATGGAAGTACCCATTTCAAAGGGGCTATTTGTTTTGATTGTGATGGTCTTCTCCAAGTGTTGGTTTTACCTATTTTTATTTTCAAAAGGCCTAAGTAGAACACATGTGCTTTTATTGCGACAAATTGTCCAACATGTAAAATTTGTTTCACTAATGAACATCTTTTGAAACAAACAACTACCAAATTGGCAACCTCCATAAGTATTCAACCTAAAATTTTCAACCCCGCTAAGATTGAAAACTTCATCAATGCACTAAATTTGTTACCTTGTCCATATGCAAAGTCCAACACCTTCAAAATGGACTCAATTGTATTAACCTTAACAATATCAAGGTACTAAAGCCACTCTTGACTTCATTCAAAATCTTGTTTCAAGAAATTTACACGCACACTTTTTGGAATAGTGTGTCACTTTGTTTTACCCTAATCAACTATTTCAATGACAATGGTCAATGGTAATTTCAAGATCATTCCGTAACTTCAAATCAACAATGAATACATCAATTGGTACTTTCCAATAGTCACTCCCACATTCAAATGCAATCATGACATACATTGCCTTATTGGTGGAAATGGACCTGACCTAACATATTATATTATAAAATATACAACTAAAAACCAAAATGAATTTGAGAATTTAGCTACCTTCCATTTATGTGCATTTGACAAACGGGTTGGTCAATAATTTAATCTTCTTAATGATGTAGTTATTATACAAAAGGATGCTAAAGGATATCAAACATGATATGTTCTCTGTCCTCAAAGCAATAGATTGTGACTTTGATGGCATCCTTATATCTACTTCGAAGTGGTCCTTTTTACGAGTCTCATGAATTTGCCATGTTATTCATTAGGCACCTTCTAGATACTTTGATGGATGCAAATATCATGGAGGCTTCACTTATAAGATCAAAAAATGGAAATGTGGCTATTTACACACCCACTACAAATTATTCATGCCATTTAGACTCATTAGAACACTTGTCCCTTTATGAATTCACCTCAACTTACAAAAAAATTGCAGCCATCAAACAACTCTCATTCAAAGAGCCCCACCCTCAACAAGCTTCCCATTCATTAAAGGCTCATACCTTTAAACACATTGTTAATGTTTGATGGAATTCAATTGCTGGATATATCACAAGAGGATTTGGCATTTGAAAAATGCATGTCCTACTTCCAGATAGTACTTATATTACATAAACCCTTTTGCTACCTCAATGACCTCTTGGGTGATCATATTTCATAGGAATATTATTTCAATGACACAACCAATCTATTTCCATGCAAGCCTCCATAAAGCATTGTGAAGATTATTATGTGGGTGAATGAAAAGCAAATGAAATGCATGGCAACGATCATAAATCTAAAATTTTATTGGACTACATAGATGACACCAACACTTTTGCACCAAATGCACCTTGTTGTAACAATGATGAGTACTATGAAAATGATCCAAATGATAATCATGAATTTGACTTTAACAATGACATGGAAAACATGACCTTTCATAGTCTATATACAATGACCTCAATGCCATACCTAATTCATTTGTAGTTGTTGAAAATCTAATCGCTTCACTTTCACATGTTACTCCCATCATATTTTGCCATGTGGACCCAACAACGTTTCAAACTATAATGAAGGATCTCTCTGATGTTGCACATGCCAATTCAATCCTCCAACATTTTACAACTGCATTTATTGAATTCAATATGCATCTAGTCCCAATGGGAATGATTGTAACAACTATAATTCATATGGATTAGACACCCCCCCTTCCTATTTCATCTCCTCTTATAATGTACCCTTCTTTGAAAGATGTTTCGATTGCTTGTAATTTAACCAAAAGCAACATGCCATGTTCATGTTGGTGGGGCACATGTTTGCTCAATTCATATGATAATCTTACAACTACAAAGCCTTTTTCGCTTGGCCCTTGGTGAAGATCCACAAAGGGTCATGTTATTGGCTACTAATTACCATAAATTGCAACTACACATCACCAATTCATGGATGAAACTTATGGGTATATAATGCTTGTTTCATCCATGTAATTACCTAAAATAATTTTCATAAATTTGTTTGGCCATGACCAAGTTTTAGATCCTAAATTTTTGCCTGACATTATTGGCATCCACCCAATATTGGAATGAGATATATTCATCAAACTTTCAAATTAAAGTTTCATTATTTCTATTGAACAAATTCCCATCGTCCTTGTTTTTGTTTTCACAATTAACAAATGCCAAGGACTAACTCTTTCAAGAGCTATCCTTGGACCATTCTTACCTCCATCTCAATGAAACCACAAGAAAAATGGCACATTATATGTAGCTCTATCATGAGTGAAATGTTTGGTGGACTTGCAAGTTCTTGAACCCCTTTCCCATACCATTTTAAAATATTTCCAATTAGGAAATTTTCACTTCATAGAAGACACATGTTTACAAGTTCTAGAGCACATTGTTTGATGCACATATTTGCATCATGGATTAAGGGAAAATAACAAAAAATATATATATGAATTTATTTATAACATCCAAATAATTTTAATAGAATTTGGATTTCCAAACAATTGTATATATATTTGTGTATAACTTATAAACTTTGATGAATGATCCCCATATTTAGAAAAAAATCTTTTGATGTAACTTTCACATAAAGACTTATGGATATCTAGGTTAATAGCCTCCTAAAATATGATTATTCTAGCTAATTAAGTCAAACCTACCTTGATCTTGAACTTTCACCAAACATTGTTGGCATTCACTTGATTTTGGAGCGAGGTGTTTCCATCCAACTTCCAAATCGAAGGTTTAATGTTTGTATCAAGCAAATTCTGGTCATCCCCACCCATCCCCGCCTATGCTTTGACTATTGACAAATGCCAAGGATTTATTCTTTTAGGAGTTATTCTTGGCCCACTCCTACATTGGTCATGATTGTCTCTTTAAAAAAAGGAACATTATATTTAATTCTTTCACATGTGAAATGTTTGATTGACTTGCAAGTTCTTGAACCTCTTTCCCAAATTATTTTACAATATTTCCAACTTGGAAATGTTCATATTGTAGAAGAAACTAGTTTACAAGCTTTAGAGAAGATAAATTTAGTGAAAGTTATTAACTTTTCATTTATAGTGATGCTTAATTATATGAAAATATAATATGAAAATTTTACAATTTCCAAAAAATCTTAGTAGTCATTGTAAATTTGGGTTTCATATAATGCTTGTGTTTCTATTTAGAAATGTAATCATTGTTAGGTGCTACCTACATGAATGAATTGGGGAGATTCTTTTTAGTTTAAGGCTTTTTGCAAATATAGTTTGAATGAAACATTGCTATCAATTTGGGGAATTAATAAAGAAAAACAAGCAACAACCCATTATATAACAAGTTATAAACTTTGGATTAATCCATAGTTCTTTCCCTAGCCACACATGGTTCTAGTTAATTAATCATTATAGCACAATTTAAATTTGTAACATAATTAATCATTATAAAATTATGAGCATGAACACATTTTAATGTAAGCCATTCACCAAGTTTAGCCTAGGTTAAGTTAAGCCAGAAAAACTATTGTAGGACAACGAAACATACTTAAAGTTATTTAAACTAAACTAGAATAAATTAAAAAATTTAAACTCAAGTTAGATTTAAAAAGTAATCCTAAAAGTTCAATTTAAAAATTAAACTTCTAGACTAAGTTTTTTGTAACTTGAAATCTTACAACTTCTAATTAGTATCAAACGTGTCTTGTGTAAAATTTCACATAATTTTTTGTAAGATGTTAATGATATAAATAATTTATGAAAAAAAATCCATTAATCAATGTGAATTTTTTCTTGGGATGTATGTAGGTTTTATTAAATCTTAAACTAAAATAAAATAATTATCAACAAAGCTCAACTCCTCAATGTTTCTTTTATACATGAAATCATTTATATGATGAATGAGAAAAAAACACAAAACACAAGAAAATGATAAATTGATTTATAAATCTTATGATGAAACACCATATATTATTTTAGATATCCAATTCCATGACAATATAATCTAAATCACCACATTAAATAATAAACAAAAAGAAATCAACAAATACATATTCATAAATATTTATTTATTAATCATAATCCAATGCTTCATCAAGTGCAAGTCATCAAACGTTATTTTGTAAATCATTGTCCTATGATTCATCGCTCTTCGATCAACATAATTTACCAAATCAGCATATATTAAATTAAATATATTTGATTTTTAGAAATGAACAAAATGTTTAAATTTTTTTATGGTCAAAATAACAATCCCAGTTTCGAATACAAGTTACAAGCTCAATAATGATGATAACCCACACATTCAAAACATCTTTAAAACAAACATCAAATTATTTTTAAAAAAATTAAATATGATAGAAAAATTCAAAATTTTTTGATAAAAAAACCTCATTCAACCTTTTAAAAACCATTGTCATAAATGCAAACATCAATTGTTAATGTGACAATTAAATATACAAAAACATCGATGAGGTTGGAATGGATATACTTGAAATTGCTCCCAACAATGAGCCCAAGCAAATGAAACTCCAAGTTCTATTGTTGTGTATTTGTGATAAACATGACATTTAAACCAAAAAAAAAAATCCTCTTAAAAGTTACAACTATTGCAATCATCAAAACTTAGAAGGAAAAAAAAAAGATTACATCGTAATAATTCAAAATCAAAAACTATAAAAACAAGTGCTGACACATAACAAGAATCCCAATTGAAGAAAAAGGTATATACACAATTCTTGCAACAACAAAAAATCATTCCATAAAACATGAGAGCAATGCATAAACCATTTTTTGCCATGTGTCTTTTCATGTCCATGAAATGAATAATAATTATTAAATTTGACATTTGACATAAATAATAATGAATTACTGAAAACCATATGAAAACATAAGAAACAAATAAAATAGTTGATCATCACTAGTAGTGCACAGCAACAGGGAGCTCAAATTAAATTAATAAAAAAAGACTCACATCATACTTTAGGTCAAAAAGCCAATATGCAACCCTATCATGCCATAAAATATAAACACACAATTAAAAAGCACACAACTTTGCCAAACAAAACATTGAACTTTGACACATAGAATTCGAACAGGGACTAAAACTTATTTCATAAATACAACAATAACATGAACAAATATTCAACCTTATCATCTAAATTCCCAAAAGAAAAAGAGCAGATTATTTACATGTCAAACACCGCTTCTTCTCCCCCAAATTTCAACCGACTCCAATATCGAAAACCTAATCACAACTATCCAAAACATGTTAAAACCACCAGCACATTACAGAGGTTTGTCAAGCCATAGAAATCATTGCTGCAAACCTCTAGCAAAAGCATCACAATGGTTTATTAGAGGCTACAGGTGTTGGAGGATGATCACAAAACATTTTCACACAACTACAGAGGTCCAAAGAGGATCACACAGAGATTCAAAGAGGATCACCAAAATATCAAATCATAGTTATAAAAGGTTCAAGTTATACCACAAAGATCCAAAGAAAACAAAGCATCAGTCTGAAAAGGACCACTGTATCATCATTGTAGAGGTGCAAAACAATTTTCAAATGTCTATAAAATGGCTACATAGGTTTAAATTATATCGCAAAGCTCCAAGTCATAACTATAGAGATCCAAATTTGCAAGTTTGGTTGCTTATTTGGATCTGTATAGTTATGACTTGAAGCTTTGTGATATAGAAACCTCTAATATTTTCAATTCCAAATTTTAAGTTTTCGTATTTGCAAATACAAAAACCTTCTAAAATTTGCAAACTACCACAAACTTGCAACAAACCCCACCAAACATCAACAAGACCTCCCATCTCCAAACAATACCAACACAAAAACAACAAAACTCCTGCAATCTCCAAACTAGTACAAAACCCACAAAAACTTCTACAACTTGCAAAGTGCCACAACAACAAAACAAAAACATATCAAAAAACAGAACCAAAAGAACTCAAACCACTCTTGCAGAAAGCTCCACCACCCTCATCACAAAACAAGGAACATCGAGTAGCATATAAACTTTTTTCATTACCAAACCTCAAATTGTATACAACTACACTCTAAAACCCTACTCTGTAAACTCTAAAAACTCGATCCAATTCCTTAGGATTATAAACTAACAAGCCAAAACAACATGAGAAGACACACAACAACATTGCAACAACACACATTGCAAACCTTTGAAATGCACCACCACTGGTCCATGACTCCAACCTAACCCTAAAATGCCACAAACGACCCACCCAATGTGAATGCAAAACAAAAACAAAATATCCCAAACTAGCCATCTGAACAGGGCAATTTAGTGCCAAATCCAGACCCAGTGACCTGAATGCGATAGTCGGTCCCTCTTAGGGGGGCAAGGCCTAACAAACTCACATATGAAAAATTGATCACACACCATATTTGTTAGAGTAGATCCACCCACAGTCCATGCCAAATTTGGGCCTATCACATCACATCCAAAATAATGTGCAAATTATCTCCCTATCCCTAGAATAAACATGAAATAACCAGACAATGTAAAGCGAGGGTCCACTAAATGCCATCATAGGAATCAATCATTGTGACTGACCAATCAAAGTCATCATATTTCTTTATTGACCTTTGTGCTAATTTACAAGTCCAAACTCATTTCATGCTGTTTAAAGGCCGAACTTCATGTTTACAAGCCATTATGCAATACTGCTACTAGTGGAGCTGCTATTAACATCTTAACAAACAAAAGTAAAATGCACAACAAAACATGTGAAAAGACTTAGTACCATCATCTAAAAGGAATTAAGGTTTGGCATAGTAATCAAAAGGAGGTTAGCAGCCTTTGGATAATGATGATGACTTAAATGTGTGCTACTACTACTTTCTAGTCAAAGCACGAGTCACAAACCACAACCCATTGAAAAAGTACCCACCTCAGTTGTTGCAGTTGTTGATGATGATGAAAACCACAACATGTCAGTTCATTGTTCAAAATGTTAGTTTGTGTTCTAAGTAGAGCCTCTAATTTGAGGAGTCATCAGATTCAGTCGGTGAGCATGATGATGATGACAACAACTCCCACAAATGAGTCCCCACCACCATGGGGCATCAAACCCATCAACACGTTTATGAAATTGCAGAGAAATCTAAGGACAGCAACAATTTGAAAGCAACATGACAGTGAGTGCTCTCATAACCATGTGAGAGTCCCTCACAAAGTGTCAAACCATTGCCTTGATCACAAATAGCAGTGCTGTGCCACAATGACCACCTACTGACTTCATCAGTTCACTACAATGGGTATAGAAAAGTATATAATCAACACACCTCATAAATTCACTCTGTGTAGATATGTATGCCAGGCACAACCCTTTTACTGATGCCTCTGAATCACACCTGCATTTGTTGCAATCAGACCCCATTTCTTTGGGGAGCTTTGACTACTGCTACAAGATGACAAAAGCCTCTTCTAAGGAACTTGAAGTGTGGACAGAAGGACGTGAAAAAAAGACACAACGGCTCAAGAAGGCTATGTCACACCCCATCGGTTTTGCAGCAAGATACAAGGGCCACCAAGTTTTTGGGTGGTGGAAAATATCAGCCCACAGTTTGGTTGACATTATTAAATGACTCTCAGTACCCATAGCTAGTGTTGTAATGTGAAGTATAAGCAGCTGTGGTAGGGCCAGTGGCAGGATTGGTTGGGTACATGGATGCCTGTGTAGGATATGAGCTGTAGCTTGTGTCCACTGCATTACTGTAAGCAGCTTGTGGTGCCCCTGTGGCTCCAGACATGAAATTCTGCATCCACCCCAGTAACATATTTAAAAAACAATTTAAGCTACCATATAATTTAGTACCCATGAATTTTTCAGAAAGGCATTGCTCTCACCACACCCAAGCTATCTCCTGAACACAAGGTAAATTAATGTCCTCTCATTAGTATATATGTAATCAGGGAGTTGTTCACCATCCAATTGCAAAACAGCCAACAAACAGTAGCTTCATAGAACCTGTTGAAGCTTTCAGTTTCTAGCACTCCACATGCATTGATTACTCTTCATGGACTGAAATTTTGAGTTTCCTAAAAGGTATGTTAGAGATGAAGTGACTGTCTGCACATGAGGGAGGTCCAGTATACAAGGCATTCCTTGCAGAAATGGCTTGAGATAAATATAACAATGCAGCTGAGCAAAGAATAGTCTGAAGGCAGCAGCCTCAGTGGATTATATCCCTTTCCTATATTGAGTGCCAAACTAGATAATTGAATCCCCTTGAGAACCCTGACATCTGTGAGCAGTTCCAGACTAGAGACTCTGCATCAACTCTTATTCTGAAACTATCCTGTGATGTCATAGTGTGGCAAAAATGCATTGAAGGGGTCAAATCAAAGCACAATCAACACATGCTGTTTAATTCACAGCAAAGTGACTAAAAGCCAGGACTGCCAAGTAAATCCTCTACCTAAGTAAGCATCAAAAATTAGATCACAGCAAGAAATTCAATTCTGATGTCACTGTGGGATATCATCCAGACTGAGAAAACATGTATTGATAAGCAAAGTGGCCAGGAGGATATTGAGATGAAAAGAGATGAGCTGAACCATACCTGGACAAGCTGCTGTGCTGTCTGAACTTGAGAGGCACTACCATGGATTTCAACTGTCATCTCACCAGGGACACCTCGAGTCTCCTGTATAGTTATAGTTGCACCACTAGTGTGTCGCATGTAACTGATGTTAGCCCCTGCGGTCCCAATCACAGCATCTGCATATGACAATGGGATCTGCATATGCTGTGTCACCTGCCATTGCACAGTCCTCCACTTATTTGGATGTGTCCAACTATATGCTCACCTCTTTGGTGCTCTTTCAAAATACAGTGCAACTGAGACTTTCAGATGATGCATGGAATCATGGTGAACATTGGAGATCATTCAAACTCTTTTGACATGTCTGCAACTGAATCTCTGTACACTTGAAGTGACCATAGAACCTCCTCGGTCACACTCCAATCTTGAGGAGAGAGGATGAGTCACTACCACTCTTCTACAGTCCTATGAACCTGCTATTCAGAGCATCCCATACAGCAATTGTGCAAGAAATTGTTTAAAAACATTGCAGTAGGGAGGGAGGGATCAGAACCTGAGTTATGACAGGGGTGGGGGGAGGGGCAGCAACAGAGGTCATGCTGGGATCACGGCCATACATGGACACACCATGGTGATGGTGCTGATGCAGATGATCCTGCTGCTGTTGTTGATGGTGTTGTGACAGATCAACTGCTGGTTGGGGGTAGTAAGCTGTGTCATTGGTACTTGCATAGCTGGGTGCCTGCTGTTGCTGCTGATGCTGCATTCCTGTATTGCTGGGCTGCCAAGCTGATGGTGCACTTTGTTGTTGTTGACTTGTCATGGCTCGCTGCACAAAATTGACACTATCAAGATCCAACCTCACACACCTGACCAACTAGAGGTTTTCAACACAATGCTGTGTAGTTCACAGGACTGGAGATGTAAGACTGGACCTATTGGTCACAAACAACACATTTGACAGCAGATGAAATCTTTCTGGCCTCATAAACATTAAAGCATGATGCAAATGAGTGGGGGTAGCATCAACATAGACATTAGACCTACATTGAGTTCAAAGAGGGCGAGCACACTGCGATCCACAAGAAACTTCCGGAGATGAGAGACCACCATTTCCATGGCACGCTGCACAAGCCGTGCTTCACCCTGTATCTCCACTACTCTGTCATCAGACAATGCACACAGAGGCAAGTCCTCTGCACCCCATCACCCCTCCTCCTGTCACACCTTCTCTTCATCTCAGTCAAAGTTTACATCTTTAATTCCCCATTTGGTCACAGACAAGATACACCTCCTGATGATAAAGCGGTCCTCAAAGTTTGACTCCACCTTAACTCTCACTACAGGACTCTCCCGTCACCAATATCATATAACTTCTATGCTGCATCTGTCTGAGTAGATGAAAGTCCAGCAAGAACTGCTTTCTCAGTAGCCATAAGGACGCAAAGGAAAAAAACTTCCTTTGTGTGCATTCGGGTTATTGATTTTGTTGATTGAACAGAGATCAAACTGAATCAAGACATATCTTGGAACTCTTAATTTTCTACCAAGAGCCTGCAACCCTCATGTATATACAGAGGTGGAGTTTGCACAAAAACATCAGAGAAACAAGAAAAGTACCCATTAGAGATGCTGAAAATGCAGCTGATCAAAAAGGATGAAAATTTTTACCTGGAGGAAGAACCCTGACAGTTGCTCCTGATGCATCTTGGATGGACTTAATGGTTGCACCCTGACGTCCAATAAGACTGCCAGCCTGCGTAGCTGCTACCAACAGACGAGATGCAACAGGACCTCCTCCTCCAGCAATCTCACCATCAGTTGTTGTTTCTGGTTCAGAGCCTTCAATTACCCGTCTGTGCACTCGCAGAAGACCCTCCATTGCTGGTGATATCGTGGCATCTGGCTCCTCTCTAGCTGACACCAAAACCTGCAAAATTGTATACACATTCCAATCAATCCTCCCCGCCAGTCAGGGTGAAATGCAATCCTGTAAAACAAACAAGAGCAACCGATGTACTGCACAGAACAATACAACAAGAGAAACTGATGCACTTCACAGGACAATAAAAACAAGAGCAACCATTGCACTTCACAGAACAATACCAACAAGCAAGAGCAACCATGCCCACTCACAAAAAAATACCAACAGCAATATACCCTCCGTGGCTGTAAAGAGCACCAAACCCTAAACCTTGTCAACTGAGCAGTGCCACAGTAAGTGCTGCTCCTGCAAAGCAAAAATCTACGAAGTAAGTACCAATGCACAAGAAAGTGGGCTACGTGTGCATCAACTCTTTCTGCCTCGAGTTTTCTGTTGCTGTCTGTTTCAATTTCTCATTCTTCTTCCTCTCCCCATGTGTGTGCATGCAATTTTTCTCAAGGCTGGTTGCGAGTTTATGCAAGAGAAAGAGGAGGAGGAGGAGCATACAATACGCTCGGGAGTTCCTGGAACGCCTTCCAGTATTTTGATTCGCGATCGCGTGTCCTCGCACATCTTCTTCACGAACTCTCCCTTGCGTCCTATGATACCTCCCACCTTCTGCACAGGCACCATCAAACGGAACGCATTGTCCCCTGGCCATCCTGACCACTTCTTGTCTGCCTCTTTCTCCTGCTCATCCCTATCCCTCTTCTGCGAAACCGATATTCCTCCATCCTTCTGCTGCACCTCTTCTTCTTGCTGCTGCTGCTCTTGCTGCTGCTCTTGCGATAATAATGCCGCAGGAGCTATAACTCCCTCAGGCTGCTGCTCCTCAGGTTGTTGCACTTCCAGTCCCGTTCCTTCTTCTTCATGATGAACTTCTTCCCCCACCGTCTGCACCACCACCTGCTGTTGCACATCATCTCCTTGCAAAAACTCCTCAACTTTCTCCTGAAAAGAAACTCCCGACTGAACGCTTTCTGGCTCATCTACCACCAACTCTGGCTGCTGCTGCTCCTGCTGGAACTGGAGCTCTTGAAGTTGCAATTCCTCAGCACCTTGATGAAACTCGACATCTTGCTGTTGCTCCTCTTCTGCTGGTACTGCATCACCAGCAGCAGCTACTGCCGCTAGAACGGCCCCCTCCTCCATCGTCGAGAGAAGAGAGACACACAAAATGCTCTCTCTCTCTCTCTCTCTCTCTCTCTCTCTCTCTCTACCTACCCTACGCACGTACGGTTCTCAAGAAATTGCAAAACTGCGCAAGAAACAAGAAATGCGCAACCGAAGAAGCCAGTGTTTCTCACAATCGCGACGACGACGACGACGATCCCGTCGCGCTTTCTTTGTTCTTCATCTACGACGCCTTCGTCGTCCACCATTAAGCGTCCAAAGCCCAACGGCTACGCCAGGATGAGAGGAGGTGGAAAAAACAGTTGTTCATCCACGCGCGAGTGCGGGGACGAGGAGAAGGAAGAGCAGGAGCCAGGGAAGGAGGAGAAGTGGAGGAGGCGAAGGAGAGCTCCGATTCAGCTTGTTGTGTGCGGGGGTGTTCGCTGTTGTTGTAGTAACGAGGCGCGTGGAAGTTGGAAGTAGCAATGGCTTCTCTGGAGGAGGACGAGGCGGAGCTTCGCATTCCTGGCTTCCTTGCTACTGCAGATGCGCGAGGTTCGTCGGGGTTTTCATCTTTTTCTCTCTCTATTCCAGCTCTCGAACTTTCTAGGTTTTCCTGCGAACTCTGTCTGTCTCTGTCTCTGTCTCGGGGCCTGGACTGGCGTTCGTATAGCACGAGGAGCTTCGGTTTCTCTGGAAGAAATTGTCGGGGTTTGGTGCACATGTTTTGTTTTGCGACTTAGGCAATTCTGCTTGTCAGGAAGCAAGGTGCTTTGGGATGTTACCAGGATGTGCAGCAGCAGCAGCAGCAGGCCCGAGATGGTAATCCAGTTGGAATGGCAACATTTTCTTCTCTAGCCAAGGGGGGAGGAGGAGGAGGAGGGGGGGAGGGGTTGAGAATTGCATGATCCTTCTAATGATGATGAGGAGGAGGCGAAATTTGTGTTTGTGTCTGTGTTTCTGGCTTGATTTCCTGATCCAGAAAACCACAAACCGTCCTCATGTCAAGCTTGTCCCTCTGTAATGTCTTTGACATCCAGGAAATCCATGTTTTGTTTTTCTGATTAGCTATTGTCCCTTTCTTGAGTGCTCATCAACCCTCATGACTCTGAGTCTTCTCTGTTGCTTCCACAAGTGCAACAGAAATGCAGATTTCTGTGCAAGTGTTTGAAGAAAATTTTGCACAGATATTTGTATACTACGTCTGTACACCTGCCCATCAGTAAACTGATAAAGTTACTTGGGAGTCATGGCATCTACTTGCTGCTATTCTTGATTATAGTGATGATGATGGTTTGATGACGCTCGTGAAGGTGTGGTTATGACAGCACTGATTCTTTGTCATGTTAGTTGTGGTATTTCTGGAACTGACACAAGAGTTACATGCCCTTTTAAGAAGTGTTGTTGTGGAGGTTTTTTCTCTCTGCAATCTCACAGATTTGGATCTGAAGGCGTGTAGTATCTATGGGTGTATGTACTCCTGCAGTTGCACAAGAGTTTGGGGTGATAGCGCTAGAGCGGGTTGTGACTGGGAAGACAGGGATGCGAGGGTTTGGTAAGGCAGCCAAAGTGTTGCAAATTAGTGTGGAGGAAGTGGAGCAGGGAGTTGCATCCCTGACAACTGTGCTTGCTCGTTGTGTGCGCTACTACTTGCCACGATCACAGCAGCTGCTGCTGCTGGCTGATGCAGGCCTGCAAGAGGTTGCGAGAGAAGCTTTGGCAGACCTTTTGACTGAGCGCCAAGAGGAGCTCTATGGTGAGATTCTTTCGAGTGTCACCTCCTATCGCAACCTAAATTGGCGCCTTGACATTCAGGTATCACCACAACCACCTCAAATGAAGGGGAAGGAGGTACTTGTATCAGTATTTTAGTCTGATCAGACAGGAAGAAGAGAACTTGGTTTCTGATGTTTGAGAACAAGGTTGAGGAGAGTGCTCATCCCACTGCACAGGGAGTTCCATCATCTTGCTAACTGAAATCTCTCTCTCTCTTGAAGATAGTTTATCAAGATGTCGAAAGGATGTTCATTTTGCAGGTAGCAAGCAGAAGTCTCCAGCAGCAGTCCAGGCCATCTTATCTGTTGGCACTTGCAACAAGTAATGGGGTGAAGCATATGGAAGCAGATTTTAGTGTGCTTAAGGAGGTCTGTGCACAATTAGAAGCTGCACTTGCAGAATCACGCAGTGCCTACAGCCGGCGTTTCCAACGCTTTAACAAGTGATGGCTTCAGCTCTGTATTGTTCATGCATACTCTACCTTGAGTCAGGTAATTCCAAACCTGTGAATCAGCATTAAGTGCCCTGATGGAGAATGGATGGTGCTTAACAGTCATACTCCAGGCAGGCTGGTATTTTGTGACAATTGATTCAAGTAGCCCAGAAACCTGAATGGGCATTAATGGTCACTATTGCAGAATAGGTTTATCTAGGCAGATGGAAAATGGAGATTCTCCATGTTGTGAAGGTCATAGCCAAAAATAATGGGCCTCACCCTTGCCCATTATGTTGGGTGTGTTGCCTAGCTCACCCTAATGGGCTTGACTTGCACCTTACCCAGCATAATGGGCAGGGGCTTGACCATTCCATAGTACAGAAACACCCACCCATTAGAGACCCTAGAGTTTAAACACTGTGCCAGCTCTAAAATGTATACATGAACTTCAGTTTGCTGTCTTCCAAGGAATCAGTTAGTGGACAAGTTGTGATCCTTGGGTAGTATATGTTATAGCAAGTTCTTCGAGGGTGAAAATATGTTTTTTGTAGGGTAAAATCCCAGGCCACAGGATTTACTGTAATAAGGGCTTGTGAGAGGCAGAGCTGAGTGCAGGTCCTGTTTCTGGTGAAGCCAAGGACTTCACTGAGCATAAAGACCTGCTCCAATGTGGTTTTAGGTATGATACCTGAGTAGGTACCACAGAAATACATGCCATTTTGAAAAGTGGAATGCCTGCCAGATAATTAAGGTGCGCTCTAATTACAAAAGCAGGTCTTTATGCACTCTAGGGTATGGCAAGGCTGCATGGAATTTTCATTTATCCCACAATAGTTCCTATAAGGACCAAAACATACAATTGTCCTTTTTAATTTAATGGAAAATTTTATTCAAAAACATTTGTTTAATATAATACATTTATAAGAGGAGTTGAAGTTTGTGATAGGAGTTGGGAAAGGGGTTTAGGGTTTAGATCAACTCTTACCCTATCATGAATTGAATGATTCTAAAGTAGATGGACCTTCCAAGTCACCAAAGGAAGTTGGGAACTTATCTTCCTCTCCTTCCCATTGGATGCCTAAATGCTTTGTCACGGAGTAAAAAATGAGGTTCTTCCTCCTCATGACAAATCAGCATGTTTGGTAATTTCATGATGTAGTATCAAGATTGAGTTCTTGTAGACTCACCCTAAATGTGAGATCCTCAATTACCTTAAGATTGACTTGAACAAACACAATCCTTTTCATTTGTTGCATTAATGACCTCTTCCTTTTCTTTGTTTGAACCGTGTAAAATGTGCTCCAGTTTTGTTCACAACTAGATACACTACAATCTTTTGACAAAATGCACTTTTCTAAGTGTTGAAGTCTTGATGCAGGTTTGCCATATTTCTCGCACCCTATAATTGGTTGAAACATGTGATCCAAGATGCCTCTCTTTGGTCACGAATTTGGAAAAGCAATTTTGATGTAGGCAATGAAGATTTGTCTTTTGTAGCATTTTATTCCACAACATTTGGTGGAAAAGAAATCTTCATGTAAGCAAGGAACTCTTCAACAACTTTTGTGGAATAAAATCATTCTTTTGTTTTCACAAAGGATTTAAAAGGATTGTAATTACATGGATAGATTTGTGTCAACTTCCCCCATGCAAAGCTCTTATTTGTCTCATGTCAAAAAAATTGTCTTTATTTATGTCAAGGTTCCTATCAACATGAAGGTTTCCTTAATTTGGTCAAGAATACACACAAAAGTTCAATTATACAACCTTTTTTTGTTAATGAGGTGTAAAACAAAATGGAAAGTTTGTAAATCTAGCACCATAGCTTAAGTGACCTTTGAGTAGTTATTAGATAATACATCTAGCTCAAAAGATCATGCCTCTAAACTTTCATGTTTGCCAAACATCAAATATCACCACTTGCCTTAAAATCTTATGCGCATTCACCAAATGTTCAAGGACAATGAACATATAAGCATAATTGAATACAAATTTCATCAACTTTCTCATCATGGTGATAATTTTTTTTAACCCAAGGAAACTTCTCAATGTCTTGCATTATCAAATATAGATAATGAGTCACACATGGTGTCTAAACAATATGCAAGTACTCCGTTGTGACCATTGCGCCCATAGCCTTACAATGATAACCATTATCAATTACAATTTGCCTAACATTCATTAGTCCTATATCATAGATGGCTTACTCATGTGACCATAAATATAAACTACAATTGTTAAGTGTCATAGCCAATTTTATAGAATCATAAATTGTTCACCAAAAACTAATGCTCACACAAGTTGAAAAAATCATGTTAATAATGTTTTTTTCTTAATGACAAACCAACCACTTGTCACAATCAAACATCCATACTTTGCTCTCAAGTTGATCTTATGGACTTCAATTTTTTGCTTCATATCTACAACCTCTTCTTGTAAATCACAAGTTCAAACTTTTTCCTTTCGTCATTGGTTAATGCAACAACTATTATCATGGACTTCCAAACATGGGTGTGAATCAAATGAAAAAAATGTTCCATTTAGATTTTATTTATTTATTTATTTATTATTATTATTATTATTTTGCCTTTTATTTCAATGCATAAGTGTCACGTTGCACCACTTGAAACCAAGTTTGTTTTACCTTGTTTAAAAGTTGAACCTCTTCATGTAACTTGAATCGATGTTCCATGTCCCAAACCTTCATTAGTTCCTATCACATTAAAATGATTGAATTATCAATAAATGTTCATTTCTCCTTTTAATGATGTAAATATCCCAAATATACATGCGACATTTTGAAGGATATTTGAATAATATATAATTTTGCTTGTTGTATACCTCACCAAATGAATTGTAATCCTTGTCCCACTCCTTGTGAATTCACCTTAATGATGTTCACTTTTAATGCCCTATTCCTAATGGACTTACATATCCATTGAGCTTGACGATGTGTTTATGGTAAACATTTTTTGGTTAATTAAACTTATCAAAATGAATTTTATAAAAAGAAATGGTTGAATCAAAACATGTTAATAAAATCTAATGAAGTACCTTTTTAAATGATTACATGTTATTTTGTAATCCTTTCGACTTTTTCATATAAAGAAATTTTTGAATGAAATCTTTTGCAACTTGTTATTAAAAATATTCATAGTTACCTCAATACATCACATGATTTTATTTTTGGTTGATCTTTGTTGAATAACTATGAATATTCTAAATGTGTGCAAATTTTGTTAGATTTTACATTTTGCTTCAAAAAATGATCATGATTTCAAATCATTCCATTATATATTAATTAATTTATGCTTTAGTTTTTGTATCATAAGCTAAAAATTTGTTTTATATGTCACATACATTACATCACATTTACATATGGTAAAGGCCTTTTGAAAATTTGAATACATTGAAGGTTTGAATTTTTTAATTTCATAACTTTTTTTATTATGAATTTTTTATTAATGTGTGTAATAGGTTATAATCATCTGAATTTTTTTTTACCATCAAAATTCTTTTATTAAGATGGTTTTAAACATAATCCTTTAAAAAACTTGATTGCTTATAACATAATTATTGTTTAAGTTCAATTTTTTTAATATACTAAAATCAAAACCTAACACTAAATTGAATGAATTTTTAATTTGAATTTTTGAACACTCATATTAATCATTTAACACATTTTGGAATGATTATCACATTTTAAAATTCAAAATAAAAACAGATATATTATAGTTTGCAATTTTCAATGACTCTTGACACCTTTTTGGCTCATGTTAACAAGTTTGACCCAATTCATTTCAAGTATCATCCAACCTTCATAAAAATTTCAAATCAACTCAATCATTGAAATGAAAAAAAAAAAAATTAAATAAAAATTAGACACCTCGTAAAAAATCAGTCCTTGAAAATTAACATCATATAATATATGAAACTTCATAAAAATTATGCAGCCTTTGAAAGAAAAAAAAAGAACCATTCTAAATTAATCCATACCTAAAGTTTCAATTTTATGATACTAATTTTAAATATCATGTATTATCAACATAAATCATGGGTTCAATATAGTGGTATTTAGAGGTTTTTCTTGAACTATGTCAAATGGTGAGTAAATGGGGATTCAACTTGCCTTTTAATTCTTAATTTTGGGGTAGCCCTACTATTGAATTTGCTTCAATTTCTTTTTATTCCATTTTGTATGTATCCTCTCCCAACCACTATAAATCAATTTATTTTATTTTCTAGTAATTTTTATATGAATTTGATAGATTAAAAAACTACAATTCATATGAACTTAAAATTTGGAAAATCGGATATTTGTTGATTGATTTTTATGATTTATAGAAGAACTATGAAGAAATAAGGATTTTTTGCAATTCTAGGGGCAAAAGGCCTTCCACTTTCCTATTGGAAAGAAAAAAAGGCCAAGAAGATAGTTTTTAAAAAAAAATTAAATCTTTCTTTAATTTTATGAATATGTATCTTTCTTTAATTTTCATCACTTTGAATTGCAAAAAAATCTCTATTTTTTGCAACTTTGGTTACTAGATCCCTAAACTCAAAATAATCTTGAAATGGTTCATAATTTTATTTCCTAAAAAATAACCCTTTGGGGGGGGGGTGGGGGATGAAAAAAGGTAGGGCTTTTCAAAAAATGAAATGCCCATTAAAGTGAAAATAATTTTTTTAAAAATGTCCTACCATTTGTAGAGGATAGATTTCATTTCATAATATGCCTTCCACATACATTGAATTTTTTTTTACATGTGCTTTATTTTGTTTTACAATATTTAAAATTGCATTTTTGAAAAAAAAAAGCCAAAAAAAAGCCAAAAAAAAAGTATGTTTTTTTCATGTGGAGTAGCACTCCCCTTTGGCGCCTCTCAATGGTTTTTTTCCTAATGAGTTTTTGCAGTTTTTTTAACCTAAAAGTTCCCTACATTTTCATCAAATTTTTGTCCAAATCTACTAAATTTCAACAAAAATCATTAAATTTTTTTTCCAAACTTTTTCATTAGGTTCTAGCAATTAAAAAAAATTGTAAATATGCTTCAAAGTTTGAATTTCATCTATAATTTATTTCCAAATTTATCTAAATTTTCTTATGGATGAGTCCCACTCCTACTCTATCACCAAATTGATAAAAGAATGAAAAACATGTGCATACATGCACTCATCCCTTCATTCTTTTTCAATACCAACTCAACTTCAAAAGGGAACAACGTTATGCAATTATTTGAGTTTATGAAGAACCATTGGTTCCAAATTTTAAATGATTTAAAAATTGGAAAACCATTGGGTTCTTTGGGGGAAAAAAAAACATAATCAAATAATCACTAGTCCTAGTTATTTGAAAAGCTTTTTAAAACCCAGTTTTTCATGAAAGAATCAACAATGAATTGGTGCTTTTATCGACGATTATTATTATTTTCAAATGTTTGAAATTGTGGTATTTACCATAACCCAATCTTTGAATTTTTGAAGACAACAATTATGTATCTTAAGAACGACTCTAATAACTTAGGGGGGTTTGTTCCTAATTTTAACAATCACTCAACAGTGGAAGGGATTCCATGGAAACCCTTCTCCTATACCAAAATCACAACCACTATAAGAAGGTGACTAACCAAAATAACAACACACAAATACATGCACATATCAAAGCAACCTCCAAAGTCCATGGGAAGACTCCCAAATTTTATTTTTCCTTACATGAAATTTGAAAAAACAATCACCTCAAAACTATATATATATATATATATATATGTTGTTAAATTCCTTGTTTTCTAAAAATAATTTTCCAAATTTTCACAAAGAAAAAAACATTTTTGGGGAAATTTTCACCACATTTCAACACACTTTTTAGTTGTGGGGCAATTTTTTTTTCCTAATTAACACTAAATTTTGTTTGGGATGCTACATTAGAAAAAAAATTTAAAGGAAGAAAAAAAACAATGTTCAAAAGGTGGTATTCTTATAACATACATTTATCCTACGGTTAGTTTTGGTATTAAATAATCCTATGAATATTGAAACAATGTTTTTTGAAAGTATGAAGTTGAATTGTTGAAAACCATTATAAAATTACTGCAAGGCTATAGTCTGAATATACCCTCTCTATTCATTTTTCAAAATCAAGTTTGATAATTTTTTTAAAATTCAACTTTGTTATGATGCCAAAATAAAAATAGTATGGAACAATGATTGATCATTCAATTCATTTACTATTCATGAAAAGATCACATTAAAAAAAAACACTGCACAAATTCGTTTTCTCAATACAAATTATTGGTTGCAAGCAACATGGGCTCCACTTTATTCAATAACTTAAATGAATTATAATAAATAATATATTTGTTGTTAAATGTAAATATTTGAGTGACCCAAAAATCACCTACCTAATAAATATTAAGTGATGAAAGCAATGCAACCTAAGTTTTTGGTAACTTCAAATATGGTAACAATAGCATAGGGAAGAGGGAGTAGTACTTATAAGGAAGAGCATTCAAAATGTAAGTTTACAACATAAAAGGGGCCATGACTCTATTAGCTATATAAGAATGGGGGTTGTCCATGAAATAAAACCAATACAACCTAGGAAAATGTTGTGAAATTGGTGGCAACCTTTTTTTTTAACTAGTGAAATTTCACCAAAAAGGAAAATTTGAAATAAATGATTTTGGAGGGTTTCACTTGCCTAATTTTTAAAAAAAATTGTTTTTCATTATGTAGCCATAAACATAAAAGGTTGATTTATATTTCATATATGTTTTATAGCCATATTTGGTTAAATCATTCTAACACAATCAATATTTTTTCTACTTTCTCCTGGGGATGATCAACATTTAAGCCACATAAGAATTATTTTTTAAAAACATGATTAGTGCCTGACATTATCAAATGAATAAGCCTTCCAAAACACAAAAAAAATTGGAACCATGTTCACATCAAATTAGGTTCCAACAATAAATAAACCATGTACTTTAAACTAATGTTCCAAATAAATGCCTTACAAAGACAACTTTTATAATCACCATAAAAAAAAAATATTTATTATTTATTATTTATTATTATTATTATTTGCGGTTGTTGTTTTGCCCATATATTTGTTATAAGGAAAAAAAAAACCCCCCTTGTCTTTTGTTTCAATTTTTGTATTTGAAAAGAAAAGAAACACCACCCCCCACCCCCCACCCCCTTTCAAAAAGGTTTAGGAATTCAAGATCCATGTCCCATCACTAACTTATATGAGCCTTGTGGGTGTTGTTAGCAATGTTGGCTGATTATTGAGTTTTGACCCAATTATCATCCAAGCAAGTTATCAATTTTAAAATAATAATACATTTTGAAAATTTAGTTATAACCAATGTAGAACTAATAGGTTAACTAGGAATTATTAATCAGTTATTTGATAACATACCCTTTTGCACAATCAATTGTTATTACCTTTTTTAATATATAAAAGTATATAAGGTTTTTTATTATTTAAAAATTTAAATCATTCCCTTGAGTGAACTACTATGAAAAAAAAGACAAAACAAACATGCAAAATTTTTTTTATACAACACATGGGTTCAATAGTAATAATTTATTTGTGAAGAGGGACATAAGATATAACAATTTGAATACAAGTTGAATACAAAATGTAGGAACCATTTGAACCACATATCTATCTATGAAGGAAGGTTGTTTGTTTGTTTTGTTTTGTTTATTTTGTACCAATGAGATCCACCAAACCAGGATGCTTCAGATCATGTTCTTGGTCTCCTTGGAATCCTCTTGAGGAGGAGGGGGTGCATTGGCTTGGTTTCATGGCATTTGGACTTGCGGTGTAGAAGTTCTTGAATATTGAATGACTTCTTCACTGAAAATTAAATTAAATCGTAGCTGAAAATTTCAGAGGAATTGGAATGTGCCTTTGGTGTTCTTGGAAAGATCTTAATGAGCAGGATTTAATGGAATTTATTTGGTAAGATTTGGATTTAGAATGTGGGAGATATTGAATTTAAAGTGATTTATGTGACTGAAAATTCAAATGAATTCCAAAAAACCAGGTTTTGGAAGGAAAAATCAGTTGAGGATATGGATGAGTTCACACTTGGGCCATCAGCACAGGCCACACTAGTTGATCTATCTATGAAGGAAGGTAGTTTCTTTTGTACTTATGGGATCCACCGAACCAGGATGCTTCAGATCGTGTTCTTGGTGTCTTTGGAAAGCTCTCAACAAGGAGGGTGCATGGGCTTGGTTTCATGACGTTTGGACTTGTGGTGCAAAAGTTCTTGAATATTGAATGATTTCTTTACTGAAAATTAAATTAAATCATACCTGAAATTTTGGGAGGAATTGGATTGTGCTTTTGGTGTTGTTGGAAAGATCTTGATGAGGAGGATTTAATGGAATTTATTTGGTAAGATTTGGATTCAGAATGTGAGAAATATTGATTTTAAGTGATTTTTGCTGCTGAAAATTCAAATAAATTCTGATTTTGGAAGGAAAAATCAGTTGAGGATGCGATAACACTTGGGCCAACGACACACGTCACACGAGTGAATCATTATAGTGGAGTTATTCCCAGTTTCCTTTGAACAAAATTAAACTAAGAAGATGATGAGCATACACAATACATGGATCTAACTTTTCTATTCGATGGCTTGCCAAAATAAAGATCCATGGTCAAACAACATAAACATAATGAAACAAAGAATTTGTTCATGAATAAAAACTATACACTCTAGTGAAAGAAAGAATGCCCCAAAATGAATCAAATTAATGACAAAGTAATAAATAATAACATGATTCTCTATGTCCCACACAAGAGTGAAGAGCTGAAATTATAGCATAACATCAATTTGCACATTGTCCAAGAACCTAATTACCCATAGTGAAAGCACACCACCATTGTATTTAGACTTCTGCATTGAAGAAACACATCCAACTACATTTGCCATACTTTTTATGCCATTATATGTGTCATAATTATAACACTAGAAGGAAAACCCCTTTTTTTCAATCAAATAGCTTTCAATTACACGTCATTTCCAACTGGATTTTAAGTATGATTTTTTTTTAATTATTAAAAATGATAACCACCAATTAAGTTGAGCCACCAACTTAGATAGTTGGAAGTTGAAATCAATTTTCAATTGGGGGACTACCTCCTCCAATCAAGGTAGCATTGTCAACTTTTCAAGTTGACTTTTAGTTGAAAGGTTGATTTAAATGTGACATGATTAAATGTCATTATTTTAGTTGGGAAATGTCATAACTTGAAAAGTCGAGTTTGTGACGATCTCAATTGAACATCATTTGTAGTTGGATGACATATTAGGATGATTGATGGATGAAATGAAGGATACATTTATGTTTCAAATGTTGATTGTGAGGAGTACAAATAAAGTTGTGACTAATTTAAATCTAGTGACGATCAATTAAACTACAAGTGCAAAATTACCAACTCCATGTTGTGATGTTTATTTAATCATCACCTACTTACATAATTCAAAAACACATATGGTCAAATTCAAATGTGAAAATGTTTTTCAAGTGGGCAAATAAATGAAAAGACAACATTTTAACCCTACACCTTTATGGAGGATTGGCTTTCTCAAACATACCTTCCATACTCATCAAATAACAATAATATAATTATTGTTAATTATCTTTTAAAATATTTTGTAATAGTAAGTCATACTTATATTAGGTACCTATAAATATCATACTAAATATTTATTAAATACCTAGTACCTATCTAGTTACTTACTTAATCAATAATTAGATATTTAGTTAATGTGTACCTAAAATATTAGGTTGGTAGCCATTACAATTAATGTTTAGTAAGCTAGTAGGTACATACCTACTAACTATATATATATACTTGGGCTCCGAGTTGCTTCACACTACTAGTGATGATAAATAAATTGTTCAAAAAATAATTAGCTACCAAACATTAATAATACATGATCATATAGAGTTTCCATGAATTTATTTTCACTTCCATTGATTTTAGAATATGAGATTTAATTTTCACCTACCAACTTTCTTTTGAGGTGTGTATCTTGCACACTTAGGACTAATAAGGATATGTGACTCACCAAAGCTTGTCAAGTGAATAGGCGTGTACAATTCCAAAGAAGACATTGGCACATTCACGATCAAAGCAATGGATGACCCTCACACTCATAACATACATTTGTTGATTTGTTTAGAACCTAACATTAAATGTTGTCTTATGGAATTGTTTTCAAAAGAGGATAACTCATTACAATATTGTATGTAACATAATAATAATGAGCTATGCATCATCACTATGGCAATGGTGCATTATGTCTAACCTTGACAACAAGCATTTTACCACGTCAAACATGTCACAATGCAACTTGGTCACTAAATCACCTTTGCCAAGCTCCTCTTTAAAACCATATGTAATGTATGTTTTAGGACCCAAATTAGGCTTTATGGCATCTTTTGGTAACAAAGCAGTTAAATTGAGAAGACCATCCCTAAGATCTATGTATTCATGAAATCGTAGTGAAGCAAGAAACTTGGCTTCATGACGTGGAAGGTGTTCTTCAAAATAGTTTGAAGGTGGCTAATCCTTGATCAACAGTTCAGGTCATTCTCCAGGTTGAAGACGACCTTCCTCCTAGCCAATAAATAACTAATGAATATTGATCTCCACCTGCAATATGAAGCCTTAACATCATCTGTCTATTCTTATGGCATCTTATAAATTTGATATGTTTCAAACCAAAGATTTTCCCAGCATAGAAAGAGGATGCATTTACCTCACACCAATCCAAGCAATCAAGAGCTTTCACGCTCTTAGTCTCTTCCTTGAATTTGTTATTTGTAGTTTTTCGTACAACATGCCACATAACCAAGGGTTCCTAGCTGAGACCACTGCCATGTTTTAACATGTCACAAACTATAATAGGTTCACCTTCAACCTAATGTTTTTGAAAATGCGCCAAACCCTCGGCCTCAACACTTTGTCAAATAGGGTAGAAAAGATGATAGTCATGGCCACCTATTCAATGAGCAACAAGGTGTAAATGTTTGTTACCATTTGGGTCAAACAAATCACAAATTGAATAATGCATTGAATCATGTTCCTTCATATTATGGCATGTTGCATCACTTGTCAACTTTGCTAACCAGTCAAGCTCAAACAAAGTTTTCAACTGTAAAATATGCAAACCATCACAACCACCTTGTGACTTTGGAGGACAAGGAATTCTGCCACCTTGACTTACTTCCCACAAAAATAGTGGTGTAGGAACAAAATTCACCTCCATTGTATCTACTTCTTTAATGTCATCATATAATTGTAACTTCTATTGTGCTAATTTTGATTGGTCTCCTCCTAGCTAGTGGCCCAGACCCACTTCATGGCTTCAAGTTGGACATAAATCATAATCACAACTTGAGTAATTCCTATGGTAGTCCACAATTGATGTTTTGCAATTATCATTGCACATTCAAAAAACCACACTAGCTAGTGTTAAATCCTCACATGGCATTATTACCAAAAACACATTGTAAGGTGAACAAACACGTTATCACTAGAACATATCAATGCAAAATCAAAACAAACTTTGAAAGAAGCACTAGTTAAATCACCACTCAAACATATACTAGCAGTGATGTGCCACTTATTAATAAAAGTGTTCATCCTTAGGAATCCTTGCATGTTCCACCTTTATAGTTGATGTCCTTGCAGAGATTACATGCACATACTTAGCACACACAATAAGCCATTGAATAATGACTACCGCCAAAAGGTAAGACATATGGAAAAACAAAATATGTTGTAAGTTTCCCTATGAAAACCATGATGTGGGTTGCCCCCACTTTCCCAAGAATTTACAATTCTAAAATTAACCTTGATATCTTCTGTTGAAGCACCATTTTCAACAACAAGGAGGTCAAATATTGTATTGACAATAATGGCTTGAAGAGGCATGCACTGCTAAAAATTTGTTACAACATATGACAAACTTCCAAGCAATCCTATTTTGTGCATCTGCAAACATCAAACAAACCAACAATTAATTCTTCCATCATGGGTTTGCAATCCAATCCTTGGAATCTATAAGAGTTAGAAATATTTTTTAAAGGTGTTAAATAATCCTTGACAAACTACATTGGCAGTGGCTAGACTTGTCAATGCAAGGGCAAAAGTCAACGGAAAAGGGATGAACAAAACTTTGAAATGGAAAGATCAAATGTGAGAAAGATGAATAGTTCAATAAAAATAAACTCCATGAAGACAAATATTCACATGAAAACATTGCAGATACGAGTAAAGTGTTGGTGCCCATAAACTTTGTTGAAGTACCCCCATAAACTTCAATACTCCACCCCAGTCTTGGTTGACATGTTGCTTCTAATCGTGTGGTAGTGGTCTTCTCCATCCTCTTCCTCAAGACTACAACTTCTTACACTATTATTGGGTAGGGCACAATTCCCTTGCACTTGTTTTTCATGAGATTTTTTTCAACAGGTGGCTTTGAATCATCATCTCCTCCTAGGGTTTTACTCCTCTACAACATTACATACAATATTCTCTCCAACAATCTTCACAACTTGCTTGCCATGAAAAACCAAAAAAGACCACCAAAACCTTAAAGCTTGATGTGATATTCTATGCAGTAGCATTTTCCAAAAAACAAAGGAAGAAAGTTGATGCCCAAACAAAAAGACAAATGATCATATTTAGGCTAAGACCTACGTTCCTATCACATGTCTAGAAGCAATAAGTAGGCATAGCTAAGATGCCAACTAGCATTCAAGAGACATAGTTGGATATATGCAACAACTTTACATTGTATTTATGAATAGGTGCCTGTTGAAACTCCAACAACTTTCATTTCCTTCTACTATGGAGCTTGGTTCCTCATACACCTTGTGCTACCACTTGAATGCCCATTGCATCCACCATTGTTCATTATGTTGCGATAATAAAAGATGTGAAACGACAAGAAAAAAAAACGATTTCTATCATTTCATTACATTGCTACAACAAAAGATGTAAAACAACATACCATTCCAAATCAAAATTTTGCACTATAATTGTTTAATGTATGACAACTTATGGACCCTAAAGTTGTCCTACCTAAACTAGCTCGGATGAAAATCATCATTGGAATAATATCTCAACTAAATTAATATAACATAGGTATATATTACTATTATGTATAAATTATAAAATATTATCTATTTAGTAATATTATCAACCATTATTCACTATTAAATTATTTTTTATAAGTAAAATTATTTCATATAATTGATATTCAATCATAATTATTATATTTATATGTATTAAAGTATATAAATATATATTATTTTTATGCATAATATTAATTATCATATTAAAAATTAATGTTTAACAAGATATTATAAAATGAATATTTATTTATAATCATTATTACGTATTATTTTGTATTATTACTACCATCAATTATATAAATAATTATAAATAATGAGTTAAGTTATAATTAAATATTTAATTAGTAATTATTATTTGAAATTTTAATTGATACAATTTTAATTAATATCTAGCAATATAAATAATATCTAGTAGAATAACTAGGTAGGTAGCCATTAGGGTTAACATTTCTTTGGTGAATAGGTACCTATTTATTAGCTACTAATGTAAATAAATAAATATATCACTTAATTAATATAACATAGATGTATATTACTATTATGTATAAATTATAAGTTATTATCAATATTAATAATATTATGAACCATTATTCGCTAATAAAATTTAAATTCATAACTAAAATTACTTCATTATAAATATGATTTATATTTGCATTAATGTGCATTATTATAATTGAATATGTATTACTTTCTTATGTATTAATGTGTATAAATATGTATTATCATTATACACAATATTAACTATCATATTTACAATTAATCTTTAGCAAAATATCGTAAAATGAATGTTTATTTATAAATATCATTATTATTATTTTATATAATTACTACCATCAATTATATGATTAATTTAAATTTAAATTTAAATAATAATATCTAGCAAGATCAAATATAATAATATCGATATCATTAATTTTATTATTATAAATATTTAATAATGATGACAACCCCCACCATATTTTTGAAGTTCCTTGTCTTTTTGCAAAAAAAATCATGACTATGGGGGAACCAAGTGAAGATTTACAATATTTTTTAAAACTCCAAAAATAAAGGAGTAACAACAAAAAACCAAGAAGAGGATGAGATATTTCAAGGAGAAAATAAAACGTTTAGACCCCCTTACCTTTCATATATTGTTTGTTCATTCTTCATTTCTTGTTTGTTTTGAACAATTTAAAAAACTATGAAAGTGCAATCTAAAATTTTACAAAACCTTTTTGAAGTGCAAAGACAATAGAGTGATGTCCAAAGATTTCAAGCTTTAAAATGCAAATTGGTCATATGTGTCAACCCACATGCCTATGACCCCTTTCACTCGGAAAAGACATGTCTTGTTCATTCCTTCATTGATTTGAATGATTTTTATTTCATTGGATGCACCAAGTGAAGGGCTACAAAATCTTTTGGAACTCCAAAGGCAATAGAACAATGTACAAAGATTTAGAAATCTTTTTCCTTAAATTATCAACATGTCTATCTTAGTAGTTACAATTGAAATGCAACTAAAATGTTTGTCCCATATTCTTTGTCATATGTTTCAAATTTGCAAATTATATAATTAGATGCATCAACCATTCTTTTAAAAATGGTACTTGGGATGAGCCAATCAAAATGGTTCAACCCTAAAAGCTAAACCAAAAATAAAATAGTATTATCCTAAACCACTTTATTTAGTAATTTGATGGGTAGGTAATTTAGCTACCTACTATAGGTAAATATGTTATTTACCTACCTACATAGGTACTTCAATTTAATCAAGTAGGTAGGTACCTAGGCCTATTTAGATATAAAATTTATGTCCACATGTCAAAATCTATTTGAATGAAAGATGGATGATTTAAACTAATGTTACTTATGAACAATATTTAATTTTAAAATAGTTGATCACTGCCACATAGCACAGTTTCCTTAATCCATGTGTTAAAATATCTTCCCTTCTTAAATTTAATGATTCATATAAATTTATTTTTTATTCTAATATTGAATATTGAAACATGAATGTCAATAGATGAAATTCATCCACCCTATTGCTCAAGTTGAAAATGATTTTCAACTATAATAGTTGATGTCATTCACAATTAAAATGATTTGAAGTGGCAATTGATGTGGTGTTAACACATGGCTAACGTTTTCTATTGGAATGTCGCTTTCAACTTGTTGATTGCCATGGTTTTTAGTTGCAAATAAAATCTTCCAACTAAGGTTGTTGATTTCAACTAAAAATTATAGTTGAAAAGGAGTTGGAAATGTAGTTGGAAAAGGGGGGTTTTCCTTCTAATGTAAGTTTTGTAATTTCAATAATATCGTATTCAATAGATGGACTACCTAATAAGAATTTTTATTTTGATTTTTATGATAGGCCAATCAAAAAAACAATTTTTATATGAATACAAATTGCTTCTCCTTTCATTCACCTTTATAGGTGAAAAGGGAAAACTTTGGGCCAAAAAAAATGGGATATAGTGAGGAGGTATTCTAAACACATTAAAAAGTTGGATAACATCACATGGTGGAAGATCAATGCAAACATATGGGAACACGCTACTAACATGTTGGGAACACACAAATAAAAAGTTGCACCCCCCTACACACACACCCCCCAAAAAAGAAAAAAATGAACCTTTTTACTTGTGTATGTTCTTAAATTGCATTTGTATTCATTTTAAAAATATGGTTGCACCATATTTTTGCCTAAGTTGACACCCCTTCTACAAAGCACACCATACCTATGATGGATCAAAAGCAAATATTGCAAAATATTTTATGACTTTGGGTTCCCAACAATTATCAAATTTACATTAATAGTTTTTTTTTGGTTGATTTCATATTAAAATCAATAACATTATCTTTCATCACAATCTTCTCAAACAAAATTGTAATTTTTTTTATATTTCCCAAAATAATATGAGATGTTAAATTCATTAAATCAATAATATCAAATTAAAAAATTAAGCTGAATGAATTGCTCAATTTGAGAATCTTCAAAAATGCACAAAAATAAAATAAAAATTACACATTCAAATGGCCTAGCAAATAAATAATGTAGAAATTATATATGTGCCAAAAAATGATGTATAATGAAATATGCACAATTTTATTGTTTGAAAAAAGAAAATAATAAGTCTAATTAAAATGAAAAATGAAAAAAATAAATGTAACAATTATTCAAAAAGGCATAATTTACAATAAAAACTTAAAAAAAATCTTCAAAAATACTTAGTTATGTTAAATAAAATGAAAATAAAAATAAATCCTCTAAACAATTCAAGTTGCATATAATGTAATTCAAAATTTCCATTCAAATAATATTTAATTTTCACAAAGTCAACTCATATTTTCCGTTGATTCATCAAACTAATAGTCTGGACAACAATGTAGAACTCAAATATTGATATTAATAACATGTGTGGTCCCCAAAAAAATTGGAAAAAAACCTACCGAATAGTTTTAAAAAAAAATAATAACCAACCAACATAATCCTTAAACTTAGTATCAGCAACATTCAACATATTGTCCTTGAAGCAATGTACAATAAACATATCTCTCAAGGCAGAAATATTGTGGAGAATTCATTTGGTATTTTGAAAAAAAACTTTAGATAATTACTTCTAAAAACCAATCTACATATTTTGTTTTTACTTGATGTAATTCTTTATTGATGTATCCTTTATAACATGATCTTGGATGGGAAGAACCTTGAAATGGAAGCTTTGATGGTTCAATTAGATATGGATATTTTTTTAGCTATGTGCATCAAATTGATTTGGGGCAAAGATAAAGGTTTGCTATAGATGATTTGGGTGAAAGAAATAAGATTACTACAAAGGACAATGACACTGAAGCTAAATTGGAATATACAAAAAATTCATGAACAAATCAAAGGTTGATTCTAGAGTAGTACTTGAGAAATAGGCCCTGCCAAATGCATTGACATTTCAAAATGATTTGTTACAAATGTAGCATGAAACTTGTCAATGAATTGGAAATTGAACTTGTGAACTTGTGAATTCAACAATGATGATCTTGTATAATCAAATGTAATAATGTATTGTAATATGGAACCAAATTTGTTAAAGTGAATTGTTATTGTTCTAGGAATGCAATTAGTTTTTAGAATCACCTCTTCTACAGACTACATTTCTTTTGTTGGTTGAACGTCCATTTCTTTTTCTAACAAGTTTGAAGCTAGTTGCAAAGGTGCAAACACGAACAACTTGTCCTAAATGAAGGCATGACACATCGATGTGATGAGTTGAGATAAAACATTCGCCATGTTTTTATTTGTCTTTCTATTTGAAGTATTTTAGTTAGTCTTTGATGGTATGCTCTAGGACAATGGTGCGATAGTCTTCATTTTCCAATTTGGTATGGTTGCTGCAATTTATTGCTTCCACAATTTTTTTGTTATTTTTGATAGTTGCATCAATTACATGTGAAAAAATGTTTGATCGCTTTCGTTTGATTCGTGTGTTTGTAGGGGTAATTGGAGTTATTGAAGGACCTTGTGGTGGTATAACACATGTGCTTGGAGCATTAGAGAGGTTGAAAATAAATGCATGATGTCTAGGTCTCGGTGGATTGTCAGCATAATCATGTGACAAATTGATGACATTCACCTGAGGTTATTTAATTGGAATTGTTTCTTCTAACACATCATCGTTATTGAAAAGCTCTTGTGTAAATGAACATTAAGGCATAGAGTTTTGCTCCTCTTGTGTATCGGTTTCATGTATAGGTATTGCTGTAATGTAATTTTCGTCACCTTCAGCCTATAAATCTTTCACTAGTAGTGGTGTGTTGATGATGTGCTCTCCTTGAAATGCTTCAATTGCATCATAATACTTTCTATTGAAGGATTAAGGTAAATGATAGTTGTCATGCTCGTCTATAGTTAATTCCCAATATAATGTGTGGTGTTTGGTGGCCTTGTGGTAATCAAAAAGCTTTTTGAAGTCCGAATTGATTCCATTCCACTTGTCCTTAACATCATCCCATTCCTTGGCATTTTGTTTTTGATTAGTTTTTAAAATTCTTTGGCTATTTTATTCCACCACATTACAACATGTACATGTGCACTAAAATATCCATCAATTCTTTTTGAGCTGCATGTTCAACGTGTTTGCATTTTATCAATGCCATCACTTCCGTTGGATCCCAATTGCCGTGCCTATGTCGCACTGGCTCTCATCCTACTTTTGCCAATCCTTTGCCTTCACTATTTGCACTTCTCCCTCCTATGCTTCCATTACTTACACCTCTCCTTCCTATTGGTGACATTATTGCATTGCTTGCATGCACTGACAAATAATTGTGCATTTCCATTCTAGAGGAAGCTTTGCAACACTCAGAGAAAGTCTTGAAAACACAGTCGAAGAATGTGAAGCTTGTTATAGTTCGAGGTGTTTTGGTGTTGAAGTTCCAAGTCGAAGTTTGAAGATAGGTTCCATGGTGACAACTTACTTGCCTAGAGTTTGTGATGATAATTTACCTTTAATGATAAGTGTCCAAATCTTTGAATCTGGAAGAGTTATCAATTTGTAGTAGTAGATTATTAATAAGTTACCATTAACTAATAGTTAGATTGATAATTTGCCATGTAGGCATACCATTAAGACATGATGTAGTTTGAACAAATGTAGTTATTTTCATCACTATTGACAATGTTATTTGCATGTGTGAACAACCCTTAACAACATTAAACTTTTGTTCATGTTCACTTGTAAGTTATTAATGCCATTTAACAATTTATTAATGATAAAAATTTTACTTACATTAACTTGTAAGGTACTATGGTAGAATCATTTATCACTAATTACAAATTGATGGGTGAACACTAAGACCACCCAAAAAACACCTATAACAAATAATCACCTAGTGGGTCATTGTTCAAAATCATCCTTAAATCAAAATGTTTGGTTCAAAAAATTAGTGAACAACCATTTTAACCTTCACAATTTAGTGATGGAAGTTCTATGGTGAACCACTTGGTATTAAAAGTTCACCTTTCTTAATGTCAGATTGTTTAGCATAAATGGGATATCAAACGTAAGAAAGGGGATGAACATTTCACTCAACACCCCTAGGATAGATCGACCCATCATCGATCACTTGCTTATGATTGAATACTTATTTATATCTTCATCATATGTGCTTCATTTTGAGTGATTTAAAAATGTTATGGGAGTGCTACCTCAAGTTCTAAAAATAATCTTTCAAGTGCAAAGGAAAAACAATAATGAAAAAATAACAAGAAAAAAAAGAAGCTTTCCAACTTACAAAACACATTTAAATTTAAAAAAATAAAATTATTTGGACCCCTCTTACTTTCAAACCTCATAACTTTCTTTTTTCTTATTCATTATTCATTTTAAATGATTTAAAGTGCTATAGGAGCACCACCTAAAGTTCTACAAATCATTTTTTAACTCTAATAGCAACATGTAACAAATTTTTTGGGTGTTTGAGAATTAGATTTTGAAATGTTTGGTCATTTGTTTTTTAAAATTATTGACCCCCTTTATTGGGGGGGGGGGGGTGTTGTAACTTTCTCATTTCTAATCTATTTTTGACGATTGTTAGTGTTTCAGATGCACCAAGAGGAGGAATTCAAGTTTTGTTTAGACACCAAAAAAACTGATCCCTCCGTTTGGATCTGGCCTACCATGAATGTTTAAATGTTCGATCACTAGCATTTTTACCCTATTTGATGAAAGGTTTTTTTCTACATATTAAAAAAAAAGGTTGTCAACATTTGTCCCCCAAACAACTTGGTCATAGGTGTGGGGTCTAAAATTTGAAACAAAAATGAACATTAAGGGTCAAGTTGCCCTTGTTTGGTGATGGGTTTTTTGGTGTTCACTTTCAAAAACATTGTCCACATATGATCACATTTTGGTAATGGGTGTAAGGTGTAAAAATGAAATAAAAAAATGAATGTAAAAGGGCTTGGCCTATGTTTGGTGATGGGTTTTTTTGTGTTCACTTTCAAAAAACCCTATCCACATATGTCCACCCCCAAATTTGGTAATGGGTGTGGGTGTGAAAACTGAAATAAAAAATGAAGATCAAACGTCTTTACTTTTGTTTGGTGATGGGCTACTTTTTGGTTCACTTTCAAAATTAGAGCAAAGAATGTTATAGCTTCTATTTGAGGATGAGAATTTTATCCCAAAAACAACTTGTACATTCCTAGAATTGGTTCAATCCACCTTTGGTGATGGAACGGATAATAAGAGCCCACAACTAAAAAAATCCTTGCATATTTAATCTCTAATACAAAACAACCCACTCGGGCTTTGCATTGTTTCACATTACCAATGACAATCAACTATTTATGTTTATTATCACAGTTTTGAGCAAGATTTGGATAGATGCACTAAAAATGTGTTAGATGGATGGGAGGAATGGTGGGATGTTGTGGTGAGTGTTTGGGGAATAAAGATATATTTTTATTGTTTAGGTTGTTATGTAAATGCAATCACATTTGTGACAAATTATAAATAGATTGTTCCAAGTTTAGTCCAAATGCTAAGTTAAACTAACTTAATTTGATTCCAAAATTAGTGCACATTTGCTAGGCAACAATTGAGTTCAATTGTGTGACATTTGAAATCACCAATGCAAAGTAGGAGAATTATGGTTGATGGGAAAACTCATTAATCAATCTCATCCTCATAAGTGCAAAACCTTTTGCTCGCTAGTTATCTATATGGCACATCTATCTAGTGTAAGTTACATAGACAATTGAGAGGGTATATTTCATTTGAAGACCTTATTATGCATTTTAAAGTTGCTATTTATTTATTTAATTTTTTTTGCAAGGTGGGTTCATAAAACCATACATGTTTATGTTAGCCACTATTCGATCAACCTCTATATTTTTAAAAAACTAATAATGCTTTTAGACAAGGATATTACTAGAATTGGGTTTTCATTTAATTATTGAATGTAAGGCATTAACTCTTGCTCCTAATTTTGGTAATGCTTTCATCCTAGGGCTTTACTTTACACCGAGTTAGAATTATAATTTTGAGGAAGTTCATTTTAGTATTTGTTGCATACCCCTTGCATTGGGAGAGTATTATTTTCTTATTTGTTTTCAATTGAGATTATCATCAACATCGATGTTATTTATTGATAAATTTATGGTTAAAATTTTAAATGATAAATATTTAATTATACCAAAGAAAAAAATCATGAATTTAATCCACGTATTTTCTTCACAAATGGTCAAATGAAATAAAATGTATGAATTTGTCCAATTGAGATTGGTTCTTATATATAGCCTAGCATTTGCTTGGGTTGAAATTCACGTGTAGTGCATTCATAAAATGAACAAAGAAACCTAACCCTAAGAAAATGCACAAAGAAAGTCTTTGCCATAAAATAATTATATGTATTTTTCAAAAATGTCTAAAAAAATTGCCTAATTTATTTAACCCTAGTCACTAATGTTAAACCTAAAAGAAACATGAAGATTTAAAAAAAAAACATGATATGAATACCATCAAGAGAGCGTTAAGAAAATTAGTTCAAACAAACCAAAAAAAACATCAAAAACATTGGTGTGAAAACTAGAAAATCGACAACATTAATTTTTGGCTCATGCTAACTTATAGGCTATTAACAAGTTACTAATGGCATTTTTTTTGGCTTAGCCTACCTTAACTTGTAGGGTACCAACAATTTGAACAACATTAATTTTTTTGCTTATGTTACCTTGTAGGCTACTAACAACTTACTAATGGAATTTTTTTGCTTACTTTAGCTTGTAGGATATACTAAAGTAACTTAGTAAGGATAATTTTTGCTTACCTTAGTTTGTAGGGTACTAACTACTAACAACCTTACTTTAACGCTGAAGTTAACCGACTTCTTCTGGTCCGTTTATTAACAACTTACTGACAGTAATGGAATTGCAGTTAGTGAGTAATTAGTTTTCTAGTTAGTGTGTTCGTTTATTTACAACTTACTGACAGTAATTGAATTGCAGTTAGTGAGTAATTAGTATGCTAGTTAGTGTGGCGCTCTTCCTCCTCTCCTCGCACTGCAAGCGCAAGCAAGCGCGTTGCGCGCTGTGACTGCCAGAATTTGTCAAGCTTTGTTTGTACTCTGCACACGATACCGAATGCAGTTGAAGCGCATACGTTTGGTGTCTTTCATATTTTCATTCGAGCGAGTTTTCTGTTTGGTTCTTTTGGTGGATTGATATTCTCTGAATTTTTATTTATTTTTGGTTTTTTGTTTGGGCTTTCGACTCGCTCTCGAACCCTGAAAGAAACCAGAGAGGCAGACGGTGGCAGTTGTAAAACCTCAATTCCGTCGTTGTGAAGGGGACATGCTTTTTTCTTCTCTGCTTAGTCCAGGTTTGGCAAGAATCGATCGATTGTCGAAGGCTTTGGGCGGCAAGATCTCAAGGGGGCTTCGATGCGGAAGCGGCTGCGATACAGGAAATTGCGGGAAAGGGAGAAAAGCTTGTTGAACTAATAAACGGCGTGGAATAAGGAAGACGAGGGAAGAAGGCAGACAACAAAACAGCCTGATGCTGAAAGAAGGGGAGACAGAAGGGAGCAAGAGGACGGGTGCCTAAAATGGGAGGAGCTGGACGGATCGGTTTGCTGTCTTTGCTAATACTGACAGCAGCTGTTTACTTCGTCATCACGAAGGCGTATGGTGGAGATCGGAAGGCGATGGTGGAGGGATTTCGCTATTCTGCAGAGAGGCTCGGACTCTGGGCCATGCCGGTGTTCGTGCTGGTGCACACTGTTGCCATTGCTTTGTGCTTTCCTTATGCTATTGTCTTCGAGGCAGCAGCATCTTTTCTCTTCGGTTTCCTCAATGGCGTCATGTGTGTGTTTGCTGCCAAAGTCATGGGAGCTTCACTCGCCTTCTGGCTTGGAAGGTCGGTTTAATGCATTCTTCTCCCCCCCCGCCGGGTCTTCGTCTCATCATTTCTGCTTGATGTGCTCTTTGATTCTCTCATGTGAGAAGGTATCCCATTTTTGGTTCACTATCTTCTGAATTTGGCAGGGAAGAGACTTTCAATCTGAAATGCAGATACAAAGAGCAAGATAGAAGCACTGAAGGTCCTGTTTGGTTAGGGTTTCCAGTGTGCTTGTTTTTTCTCTCCACCAAGTTTGATGAAGTGAAGTTCTTATGGATTTTCACAGCAGTGACACATAAGACCAAAAACTTAGTGCTTCAGCACTAGGAATGTTGATAGTATTGGAACCAGGGTTGGTGACAGCTACATGGAGTTGATATAACCTGAACCTGAGGAAATTGCAGGGCATTGTTTCGGAGCTCCACCTGGGCGAGTGATTTGGTGAGAAAGAACAAGTACTTCAACATTATCAACAAAGGAGTCGTGAGAGATGGTTGGAAATTCGTCTTGTTAGCACGCTTTTCCCCTGTCCCATCATATGTCATAAACTATGGTCTGGCAGCCACAAATGTCTCATTTCCTGTGCATTATTTGCTGCCAACCATTGCTGGTGGCCTGCCCATGATTATACAGAACACTTCAATTGGAAGTCTTACTAGTGCTGCCACAATGGAAGCGGGTGCTGATAAGACTACTGCCAGCAAATCTGGAGTATTGACCTACATTCTTCCTGCTATTGGCATTGTGTCCAGCATATTGATCACATGGCGCATTAGAAAGTATGCAAAGTTTGCATCATCAGAAGATTTTGTGCTCATAGATGCCTCTCTGACAAGCTCCAAAGACCCCCACGAAAGGGAACAAGGTGAGATCTCCATGGGTGCAAAGTATTGTTGAATATTTGGCTCAGTTTCTTTGCATTGACAAAAGACTCATTGATCCTACTTTGTATTCAGGATTCCAAACTATTCTTGTTGGAGACTTACATCATTTTCATTTTGTTTGGAAGTTTCAGGTGAGATCCTTCATAAGCTCCTAACCATAACTTGATGTACTTGTGTTGTGCAGATGGACAGCAGCAGTTAGATACGAGAATGTCTTCAAGTGATGAGAGTTGTGAATACAGCCAGACTCTGCACAGGAGGTCCACCAGGTGTTTATCAAGTTAACCCCAGTTTTCCACTGTAGTCATGAGATCCTTGGGCCTTTTGTAACTGCAAAAGCTCAAAGGATATAGGAAGGAAGATACAACATGGAAAGAGATTATGATGACCATTTAGTGCATTTTATTGCAAATTTGTACTAACCATGTGCTTTGCTGGTGTGGCACATTCATGGTTCCCTCATTGTTGAGACTAGAGAGAGACCAGATACAGGAAGGTAGATATCCACATGTTCACAGGCTATCCTTTCACGAGAGGATAAGGCTTTTATGAAATCCCTTTATTTCATGAATATAAAAAAAGAAAATCATCTGGTTTGTAATTCCTTAGTAGTTATTGCATATTCTGCGTCAGTGTATATTCAACATTGGTGCAACCACAAATCAAACTGCTGATGGTGAATTTAATCTTCTGAAATTTTGTTTTCAACGTCTCCCACTGTTATTATTCCTGCTTTGCATTTTTAAGAATCTTGTTTTTAGGTTATGACCTTTTCTTAGTATCTGGATGATGACTTAGACCGAGTGTTAAAGAGAGTTGTGTTATGTTACTGCAGAGGTGATCTTATCATGGAGGCAAATGCAACTTGTTGGCATTTCACTGAAGGATGTGCTTATTGTTTGTGTTTGCAGCCAGAGTCCATCAATGTCTCAGCACTCCTAAGAAGGGCTTTCTCTGCCAATGAAGACCAGCCACAAGACACTACCTTGGGAAAGCAAAGGCCCATTGTCCAAGATGGCTCCCTTTCTTGATGACATTGCTGCACACACACCTTTTTCTTGGTATTCCCACATGATGACCCAGAAACTCAAGGATAGGAGATCAGGTGCAAGGTGACACCTAATTTGAATTGTTGCCCTAAGTCTCTCAATGTCAATCCCAACTTTATTGAAGATTGTTCAACCGAGTTCAACCGAATACAACATGTCCATTTGTTGAGTTAAGAGAGAATATGAACCAAAAAAATCCATTTACCACCTCATTTTGTCCCAACATGCCAATTTGCGAAAAGACAGTGTTGTCAGCCCATGTAATGAGATACATTTCAGTTTCCCACATGTTAGATTGAATTCCATATTTTGCATCTGCACCGAGCTCCTTGAGATGACTCCATTATGCAATAGTACTATGCCTGTTGTTATCAAAAAAAATACCATTCTGAAAGCCATGGCCATGACTTTAATGATTTTAAACTCTCTGGTTTACAAACCCATTTTCTCCTAACTGAATGATTTATTTGGGCCAAAGGAAAGGTTGGAAATATCCAATAATGTAGGTTTTAAAATTCGCATAAATTGTTATACTAAAATGCAAAAAATAGAACTATTTGAAATTTGTGTTGGGAAGGCATGTGTGATGATTATGAAATCATGGGCATGTGTGTTGCAACCC
>Ga0116231_10001449_pt1 | contig 48367 bp, 37 predicted proteins | sample S1TSphgellanicum_2_FD_89695 | JGI IMG/M metagenome (GOLD analysis project Ga0116231, IMG submission 89695) | Host-associated microbial communities from peat moss isolated from Minnesota, USA - S1T2_Fd - Sphagnum magellanicum MG | ecosystem: Host-associated > Plants > Peat moss > Unclassified...
ATAATTACAACTAATCCAGAACTAATGCCTCAAAACAACTCAAGTAAGCATATCACATCCTTGGGAATATCCCATTGGATAACCCTAATATCCAATGGGCTTAAACTTGGAGGCCCATTACTGAAGTTCATAAGTGATTGTGGGTTTGGTGATGGCAGAATGTGCCAAGCCTAATGAATATAATGACTGGCCAATGCTTGGAGTTCAATCAATGTGCCCCATGGTGGCCTAGGATCCAATGGAAAAACTAGAATGATTGGCATCCCATGTGACCTTGACACCACTAATTCACCATTTGGAAGTGCATACTGGTCATGGATGTTACCTTCCAATAAGTCAAGCCCATGTAGAAAGCTTGAAAATCCAGCCAACATAATTGATTTATTAGATTTTCTTATTGCCCCCCAATGAATCTCATTAGTAATGAAGCCTTATGGCTAGCTCTTATTTGCCAACCTGGCTGGTAGTATGCAGTTTCCTCCCAAAAATCAATGGTAACCCCTAGGGGGTACAACACCACACCTCCAACGATAGTAACTTTGCCCAACATCAATGGTTGAACACTAAAATCCAACAACACCCTAAAGGGTCAGTATTGTTATGTGAATGCCCCCTTCAACTGAACCATTCCTTCTTCATTGTGCACAACCATAACCTAAGGAATAACATTGGTTCGATCAATGGTTGCTCGATTTGGAAGGTCATGAAGTTTGGCCATAGCCACATGCTAAGATTCAAGTTGAACCTCAGACATCTCCGTGTGATTGGCCTCAAAAATTGGAAGGGGAACCGCAAGAAGCATAAAAGTGTCCTCTAACCTAACCATCACCTTTGGTGTTCCACCATTTTCACATATTGTGGCCGCCAAGTGAAACACGACTATTAATTGAATACCTGAAATGGCCGATGTCTTAGTAGAAAACAATGGTGCTTAACACACTGCTTTAATTGCCCCCATCAAACTTATAGGTGCCCTGGACCTAGGAATAAAACTAGGCATTTTCTTTGACATTCCACCCAAAGTTGACCCTCTAATGGGATTGGGAATGGTGTCTATTAACATAAATGATTGTGGGAGCTACACTTGGCGTTGAACCTCACCACACTAAATATCCAATCTCTCATTAGCATCTTGTGGTTTTGGCACCCACATACTATCTTTTGTTATTGGTGTAACTTTAGAATTCATTTCATTAAGATTTGGAACCATAACATGGTTTCCATCATCTGTTTGGCCATGACTAATGATTTTTTAACATATGTGGCATTGTCTCATTTGGTGCCACCAATCCCAAAAACTAGCTCCACAAAAGAATCTTTGATTCACATTTAACCCATATGATTGGTCATCTTCCCTATCCTTAGCCTTTCGTGGCCTAGATGTAATAAATTTCACCCAGGCCACCATGATTGTGACTTGGGCTTCCAATAATGTAAACCTAGTTTCCATGGTGTTGGGTTGGCCTTGAACTAGCTTGGTGGTTGGCCCTTCATTGGCTGGCCTTTTATTGGTTACACCTTTCCCCTTTTGGCCCTTCCCAAAACCTTGGCCCTTACTGGCATTAGTGTTTTGTGACTGGCCTTGCCATAATTTTGGGTGAAATGTGAAACAATGATCAACATCATGCCCATATACATAACAATGGGAACATGGTTGGCTGGGATTAGGGTTGGAAGTTATGGCTTGTGGTGGATTGGGACAGTCCTTTTTCTTGTGAAACCCACCACACTTCGAACATTTGTCCTCTCCACTTTGTTTTGTTGAATAGGATGTGGAACCACCACCTAAGTCTAGTTTGGCCCTTTTGGCCTTGGGTGGTGTAGCTTTAATGGGTTGCCTTTGTGATTGTTGGCCTAATGGTGTTGGAGAATTCCTTAGGTTTTCCTTGTTGAACCCAAGGGTGACCATTCGTTCCTTCACCATGTTCATCTTAATCCTTTCTAACAACTAAAAAACACTAGCCAAAGCAGGTTGGGTAGTTTGTAATAAAATGACATCTTGCATTCGACATTTAAACTCCTTGTTTAGGATCCCATACCAAAATTGGACTATTTGGGCTTCTATGACACCTTGTGTCACCATGATCAACCTATGCATTTGTGCATAGGCTTTTCGTAAACTCTCATGGGGCTTATGTTGGAAATCTTGCAAACTTTGTAATTTTTCAATCCTAACCCCTAGGTAATTTTGTCGCAATTCACAGAAGAATTCCACAACTTTGTTAAATATAGGCAATGGACCTCGTGTACTAGTGGATGCCCCTACACCACCACCCCCAGTAATTCAACCACTTCCAATGGTTCTACCACTTTTGGTGGCTCCATTACCATTGGCACTTCTACTCCATTTGCTGAACTAATGCCAAGAGTTGCCATTACACCACTTCAGGCCATAATTCCCCTAGTGATAGAAACATAATTGAGAGACTAATATAGTCTCCACTTTTCAATTTGAATTTCATGGGCATGTTTGAATTCATGATGGTCATCCATAAGCAGCCCTTCGAAATGTTGAAATAAACCCTTCCATGCCATGAAGGGTGTGAATAGGTGGGGATTATGCATTTGTTGCATATCATACCAACTATTAAACTTTTGGATAAAATCATCTAGCTCAATGGTGCCAATCGCCCCTGAATATCAACGAGGCTTTTTGGTGGTTCCATACATCTCCTCCATGTCCCACAATAGTGGTGGGGTGACAAACCCTGGAGGAAAAATTATTTTTAAATCTGAATAATCTCCCCCAAATGATGATGAAGGTGGTGTCGGTGGTTTGAATTGCACCCCTTGCCTAATGAAATTAATAACAATGTCATTGTCCTTTGAATCTTGTGTCACTTCCGTGATGAACCTTAAACCCTAACTTGGGTATCCCCCCTAAAATCCAAGCACAAAAGGATGATACACATGTGATGGCTCAAACTAAATCTACAAGGATGTTGAATTTGTTGTGGTTTAACTAGACCCCATGCATAAAATGAACCTAGGGTTGTTGCACTTGTATGGCTATGGCACTTACACCCACAAAAACATTTCATAGGGCTAGCAAATTATGGCACATTGTGAACACAACAAGGTGGTCTACTGGTCATCAACCCAATTTCACCACAATAACAAGCAATGGGACATCCTTGTGATGAAATCTAGACATATCCACAATTGGGCCCCCCATTACAACCTAAACCCTGACTAAAACCTAATCAACATGTCCGAGAAAACCAAGACCTATTCAATGATTAAAATTGGGGGGTAACCTTGTCCCATGCCCAATCATTAACCACATTAATCAAAACCCCCAGGTTCACTATGGCAATAATGGCACATGTGGGAAAACACATAGCCTTTCACCTGAAGCTTCACACTAAACAATAAGCACAGACTACCAAAAGGTCAACTTGAGAGCATATGCCCACCCCTAGGTTGTAGTCGAATGGCACAACCTTGGTAATCCCTTTACCCCTTGAAAACATATGACAACCCGACCAACATGCTAATAAGAACAGGCACAACCCAACAAACACAAATGGGGATGCACAACTCATGCAACACAAATTTCCACTTTTGTGATCCCCGCACAAGAATCACAATAAGAATTCAAATCCTTTACATTTGCTGATGGCACGACACTCCATCACTTGTAAGGTACAAAAATATACAACTCACCAACACAATGTTAAATTGCCAAATGTTTGGTTTGAAAAAGTTGGCCACACAACACCTAACGTCTTGGAATAAGCCTCCAAAGGTGCATGTCTCCAAATGAGTTGAAAACTCCCACGTTAAAAATGCTCCTCACTATGAATTAACCACCACAAAAAGCTCTTGATTTTGCCTTCATATGGGTGAAAACTGAATTCCCAAAATTGAATGGCAAATAATTCCACAATTACCAAATAAACTTTTGGCCTCCAAAACTTTTTCTCTCCAAAACTTCTACAACCTCACATGCATATAATTCTTCTCTCCAAAAATTCAAGAGTGCAGACGGTTGTCAATCCGCCTCCATATGCAAAAGATATGAATTTCTAAAAAAATTCAAAATGAAAATTCCAAAATAAAAATAAAAATGGAATTTCTATCCAATCTTATGGGTCAAATCATCCAATGTATGTTCATAGGTGGGCTATTTGCTTACTAGCCTACCCACACAATCATTAACCCCTATTTGCCCACTAACTGCCCCTAGTTAAATGGATGATTTTTTTCATCCAAAATTCAAATGAAATAATTCAAATGGATGAACAAACAAAAAATCAAAATGTTCCTTTAAGTTTGGGAATTTAGAAAAAAATGAAAAATAAAAAAGAAGGTCCGAATTAGACCCTTCGACCTTTCTTATTTCAAGCCTCCCCCGAGGCATGCGAGCCTCCACTTGTCCTCAAACCTCAAAGGTTCAAAAGAGAGCTTGAATTCCCAATGATGGCGACTAGAGCTTGGTTCTCTCCACCACCACCCCCTTTACTTTCTTTTTTTTCTCTTCTTATTTTTCCTTTTTCTTCCTCACCTCCTTCTTTTTTTCTTCTTCCTCTCCTCCTCCTTCTTTTGCTTCTCTTGTTTTGCTACAAGTGTAGTTCCTCGTTGAAAATTACCAAAAATGCAACCGGGGAGGGGAGCTCTTTGTTTTCTGCATGGAGCACAGACACCTGTTGAAGGAGACCACGCAGGGGGTGCGACAATTGGGATATGTCCCCTTGTTGCTACTACACTCTCTTTCAAATAAAAATGACCATGCACTAGGAGGTGAACCCTCCCCACCCTCCTTCCAAACTCAACCAATAAACAACCGAAGTCCAGGAGCTTGGAATGCCCAACACTTTTTGGGTGGCGGTCAAAACACTTTTTGCTACCACTACTACATGTTTTTGTTGACACCAAAAAAGAGAAAGTGAGGGTGAGAAAGAGGAGAGATAAAAAATAAAAGTAAAAAAACATAAAAGGGTTCTCTTGTGCCCAAACCAAGGGCCCTCCATCACAAATTTGCCCCCTCCATGTATATGTGCTTTTACAACATGTTAACAATGTGTTGAAGGTTAAGTGTTAACAAAGTGTTAATACAATCATTGATATGATGTTGTGATGACATTATAACACATTGTGATGATTGATCATTATATTACAATGTTATTACAACATCATATAAATGATTGATCAACATTTCATTAGCACTTAGTTTTGAACACTTGTTAAAGTGTTGTAAAAACATAGATACATGGAGAGGCCAAGTTTGTGATGTCCTCTTGTGTGTGTGTGCAACCTCCAAACTCTAAGGATTAGGCCCTATTTGGAAATAGACCAAGATCCATGAATGAATGGTATTTGCAACCCGAGCAAAACTCCTATAAAACCAACCTACAATATATAAACCAAAATAAACAACAAAATAATTACTACTAACCCAAATTCCCATGCATAACACACACACACACACACACAACAAGAAACCAAAAATACTCAATGCTAAAACAACTCTAGCCTAGTTGTAACACAAAAACAATTAGCTAGACTTTTGGTGATTCAAAAGACTAACTCACTTGCAACAACACAAGAATCCAAGCCCAAAACATAAAAAACCAAAACACTTGTATAACAAAAAAAATTGCAAAGTAAAAATTATGTTTTGGAATTTCAAATCACCAAAAATAATTTGAGGTCACACAAAATGGGATTATATTCCATGACAAATATCTCAAACACCGTTCACACATGAATTGATTCGAAATGAACTAATTAACAAATTAACTTAGGTTATCTTTAATTAACTAGGACCTAACTAAACAACTAAACTAGCGAACTTGACAAATCGTAATAACCCTTGAATTATGAGCTTTAATGTAAAAGTTTTACTAGTTTCAACACCTGCTATCATAAATAAACATATTGGTGTATCAGGGTACAATTACTTTTTATGCATAATATCATCAAATATTAATTTTTTTTCTTCATCTAATTGTCTAAATAAATTAAGATATTCAAATTCTTCCATCATCATGGAATATGATGATTTTGTGAAATTTTTATTTTCTTTAAATTGTGATTTTTGGTTTATCCATTATGTGATTGAATGACAAAGTCAGATTGTAAATCATAGTGTTCAATATTGATTATGTTTGTTACAAGAATTATAGGACATGGATCTTCATTATTTATATCATCAATCCAAATGTTAGTTGTATGTAATGGTTTTGATTTTAAATTTATTGAATCATCCATTTTTGTAGTATTTGGATATGGCATTTGGTAGTTGAAAATAAATTTAATCTTAAAAACTTCATCATATTGTTGAGAATATGCATCATGCTAGGTCACATTAATTCCAAGTTGCAAGTTTTTTGAATTTCGAAATGGTGAATACAATAAAACATTTTTTTTCCACCAATTTTCAATATCTTTATTTTTATTATAATTTACAAACTTAATAATGTTGGGTTTGTGATCTTTTGAAATCTTTTTTTTTGATGCTATAAAAAGAACAAAACTCTATTAATGACAATTATTCATATTGATTATAACAATTAATGTATTTGTCTACGATCAATGAATACATAATATTAGTTGAATTTGGTTCTAATTCATTTAATGCAACTTGTGATTTAATGCAAATGTTCATTTTCCAAAAAAAATATTTATGAATTGAAATGTTCAAAATGAATGATATAACAGTAAAGAAAGCACAAGGTAAGCAACAGGTTGAACAACCATTTGTCGGGCATTTAAAAAAACATTACCTAACTTTTGAATTCTTGTATTTGCATTTATATTATTTGCGATGCATTTTTTTATGAGAGAATGTAGTTTTGATGTTATTGATTTATTTATTTTTGTCATATATGATGTGCAATATGTTGTAGTTACATATGGGTTTAAGATAAATTGAATATTTGTATTTGCAAATCACAAATGAGCATCATGTATGTTAAATGCATTAGTTTTTATGTTTTAAAAATTTTGTTTCAAAAAAATGTGCGGCCTTGTTAATTTACTTTTCAAATTTAATATATATGTACTTTCATTAAGGCTCAAAGAATTAAGATATTCAAAAAATGATATATCATCATTTTCTTTTAAATCTCTCGTAGGTTGAAATATTTTGTTTGTTTGTGTATGGAGGTATTGTTGTGAAAATGGATAATTCCCATTCATTTGAAAAGTATCTAAAATATTTGTTTCATGCATAAGTGGCAATGGGTAATGAAATCTACAAACAACATGGTGTTTTTTCTTACATTTATTCGTGTGTTGATGTTGCGCATTTTGTAATGGGTTTGCTAATAATGATACATCACAAGAAATATACATGTCTACAAACCATTCAATTTTTTCATTTGTGTGCACTCCATACATAGGTTCATTTCTTATCCATAAACGTCCATAGTCATGTTCGCTCCCACAATTTTGGAATTCAATGATGAATATATATATGTATAAATATAATGATCTTTCATGATAAATTTGCAGAAACAAGATATTCTATGATCATAATATCTTACACATGTGACATGATCAATTTGTATTAATTTTGTTATATGAATAGATTAAAGGTCTTTTATTTTAAATCTTGAAGCATGTAATGTGTGTAAAGTTTTAATGAGAAAATCCCATAATCTTTCAATAGATGTAAAAGTGACAAAAAATGTTGGAAGACCAAGTTGTCGAATCATTGCAAATAATTTATTTTTTAACCTTTCTAAATAATTAGATGAATTATGCAAACTTTCCAAATCATGATAACCTAAACATGATTTGAAAATAATATTTAAATTTGATTTATCGTGTATTTAATAAGCTTTTAAAATTATACCACATAGTTTTCCTTTTCGTATTTGCACCCAACCAGAACCTATGACTTTTTTTTATGGAAACTTTAACAACTTTTTAAAAAAAGTTTAAAATATTTGTTGAAAAATCCCCATATTTATGAAGTAGTTCCCACTGAGCTATTTGTTGATATGAAAAACCTTCAAAAAATTATCGAAGTTGCCCATAAAACAAGGACTCAAAATTGAACTTTTTTGAATGTTTATTTATTTTTAAACCTAAAGGGTGAAATTTTTTGATTTGGGGCAATAGAATATATTATATTTTCATAATCCATTATTTGTGGAACATCTAAAAATTTATGTATCATTGAATTTGTTGGTGTGCAATGTATTTTTTTCATTATTGGAATCAAAATTATTAGATGATGAATTATTATAAACAGGAATTTGAAATTTTGAATTCATATGTTAAACAAACAAACTTGCCCATTGATGATGAATAGTAACATTCAAATATTTGTATAATGATGTTTCAATGAAATCTCATAAAATGACCATCACCATATTTGGACGAATATTACTTGACATATAAGGTGATTTGTATTCAAGATGTTGTTCAAAAAACATGTTTATTATTGTATCATCATGTGGTAAATGTGGTAGTATTGATTGAATTTGATCCACATTTGTAGGGACATTAATAACATTACCATGCATCTTATATTGCCCGTACCTTTGGAGTTTATAAATTTGAGCAAAAGCAAAACATGGTGAAATAAAACATTCTTCTAGTTCTGTTAATTTTTGGACTAATGGAATGATTTTGTTTTTGGAAAATTTATTTGGTACTTGATAAAAGGGTGGTTTATTTTCACTAACATTATGTAATATGTATGACGTTGAATTAAGTTATATTTGAATTTGAAAGTATATAAAAAGTTGTCTTGACAATTGATTTGAAAAACATTTAAATTATTTTTAAAGACATAACCTTTCATAACTAAAACATGAAATTATAAGAACATCTTGGATTTGTTTATTACAATTGTCAATGTATATTGAATTATGTGTATTTTTAAAAATATTAACATTATGTTCTATTTTATTTTGATCGAACATCATCTTCCATAAAAAATTGTTATGTGGGAATTGGTTATTTAATTTCTTTTTAAATGCATTGAACGTATGACTATTGAACTTTGTCAGTTATGAAATATTTTTGTGATTTATATATATATATATATATATATTTCATGTGATTCATAATTTGTGATCTAGCTCTTTCAATATTTTGAAACATGTTGATGAATTTAGACGTTTTTGCGTAATAAGTTAGATTTGGACAAACTTCCAATAATTCAAAAATATTGTTGTCATAAAATGCCAATCAAAATATATGTATATATTATGTTACATTAAGTTCAACAATCAAATGGGAATGTTCCATTTGAATTTTGGGATCTTTTAAAACTTTGGTAAGAGAATTGAAGTGAATAGATTAAACAAAATATCATTGATAGGAACATTTGTGTTGTTTTTCAAAAATAATTGTAAATATTGAATATGATTTCTAATTCTTTTAGTAATATTTTTATTACAATAATTGTTGAACAATGAAACAACATATTCCAATGGTGAATCCCAATTATTTTTCAAAATGTCCATTAATGCATAATCAAAATTTTCATTCCAATAAAAACATGTATTTAGTTGTGATAATTGAATAGGAGGTTGTTGCACCATTGATTCCAAAAGAGATGGAAAATCATCTAAATCTATGGTAACTTGAGGGTCATTAATTTGAAAAGTAGGCAAAGACCTAAATAAACCATTAACATATTGAATTGGTTCAACATGTTGAAAATTGTATGCTATATGTAAGGGGATAGATTTAAAATTTATGCCACATTGAAACATAATATGTTTTGATATTTTATTCCAATTATAAATTGGCCTTTGTAGATATTCAACTATCCAAAATATTACAATGAAATCTCCTCACAATCTTCCCATATTATCACTTAATGCCATTTTTGTCACATATTGGTGTTCATTTCATATTAATGTTCATTTGTGACCATGCCTTGATGCAAATCACACAAAAAACTTGGATTTAATTTTTGAATACGATATTTTTATATTCAATAATAAGAATTGATTTAAATGTGCCATGTTATTTTGCCTCAATTGAAAAGATGATAAATGATTATTGAATAAATAAGATATAGAATCAAAAAGACAATTGCCTCATTTCATATTTGTATGTTGAAACTAGATGAAGCCTACATGAATGCAATACATATTCAAATGATGAATCAACAAGATTTAATAAAGGTGTTTCCATTATTATGAACTTTAATCTAATGTTTATATAAATAAACAAAAGTAGGGTCCCACATAAACACATTTAGAAAAGATAAGATCAATGATTCATTCAAGATTATTTACATTTTAATTTTTTTGAGGAAATTTTTTTGCATTGAAAAAAAAATTATATGGGAAATTTTTTTAATGGAAAAAAAGTTGAATTAGAATAAAGTACATTAAATATCTACTTAGATTGAAGAAAATTAAATCAAAAAAATATTTGCATCAAAATTTTGCCTGCACTAAAAAAATAATTTCATTGAAAAACTACTTACATTGGAAAATTACTTGATTGAAAAATTGCTTATTTTAAAAAAAAATTGCATTGAAAAATTGTTTATGTTGAAAAACTACTTTCATTGAAAAAATACTTGCATTGAAAAACTACTTGCATTGAAAAATTACTTTCATTGAAAAACTACTTCACATACAAAAATGTTGCATTTAAAATTATGTTGGGCATTTGATGTAAAATTGATGTGTGATTTTTTTTTTTCTTTTAGGAAAAAAAATTTAAAAATGATTATATAATAAAGGTTATTTAAACCAAAATTTTGATATAGGGAATTTCCACACAAGGATGTTAATTCACAAGCCTATGAGCACGAGCATGAGTGAATCTTTATTAAAATATTTTGTACATGTGCATAGGATATTAGGAGAACATTCGTTGACATGTAAGACATAATCTTTGCTGAAATGGAAGAATATTTTGCCACGTGTCTGTGGATGAATGATTTTTATGGATGAAAAAATGGATTAACTTAATTCTAAATGTTGCCAACAAATGTTATTTTTCCAAAAAATTGAACAAAAAAACAAGGTCGAAACAATTTATATTACTTTCTTTCAACACAAATCCACAAATGAAATGTTGAAGTCATAATTTAGAGCCTTACTTCATTTTTTTTAATATGAAATATCTTCAAACTATGCAACATCTAAACCATGTAGAACATTAAATTAAATCCAATAGACCCACCAAGAGATATGTGTTAATCCGAACATTAACTGTTCACCACCAAATGACATGTTCTTATTAGGAACAAAAACAATATGAAATAGCCCATGACATTTCAAATAGTGTACACCAGTGAACAAGAATTTAAAAAAAAAATTCGTTCACTCTTTCAACCTCTAACATTTAACATGATCCTTGCTACTTGTAGAATCAAATTCCTTTTTTTTTATACTACTAATTTTCCTCATCTATACAACAAGCCTCTCTTTTACAATGGTCAGAAGAAAATTCTCACCAATTTTCACATTAAACACATTGGAATCAATGATTGAATATACATTAATTTCAAAAATACTTGAGAAAATATGTGAGATGTCAACAAACCCTTGGGAGTGTGAAAGAAATGACAGTTGGTTACTCCTCTTCCATCATTTGCTAGAATTAGAACATGGGGGAAAAATGGAAAAAAACAATAAACAAAACATATGAATGGGCGGCTTGGTGATGGGCGAATGTAAATATAGATAAAGAAAGCCTTACAATACTGAAACAAACTATAAACATTCCAAAGGAAGATATGGAAAACTACCACTGGACAATTTAAAGAATGTGCAAGTTTGAAAAAGCCCATTCCAGAACATTTTTCACAAGTTTAATCAACAATTTGTCAACAGAGGATTTAGTAACCTTTGGAAACTTGCTATCAATAGAATTCTTGAAAACCAAAAGACAATTCTATGCAACTCCAAGCAGGCAAGCTTGGTTGCCACAAGATTTAAGGAACAAAGTTTTTAAACCACCAATGAATCGTCGAATGACAAGGTTGGCCCTGAAACCACGAGACATGTATGATAGTAAAAAAAAACGACGAATCAACAATTGAAAGAGAAAGAAGAATACAATTGCTTATAACAAATTGTGGAACAATGCAAGTGTTAAAATGAATATTGGTTGAAGTTAAACACTTAAATTGATTGTTGAAAAAATCAAATGAATTAATTTTGAGACTCAAAACAATGAACTTGAAGCAACCATTAAACACTCTCACGAGGACCACCAAATTTGGATATGTCCAAATGGTAGAAAGAAGAGATTTCAAGACTATAAATGTAGAGATGTAAACAGTGAATGATGGGGATATTATAATCGACTGCAATATTATAATATATATGGGACGATGATGAAAATGTATTTGAAAATGCTCATGAGTAACATGCAATGAAAACAATGGATAGGTATGGGGGATGTTCATAAGGAAATTCACTAGGCCATCAATCTAACCACGTGGTTTTCACATGGTGAAAATTCATGAAATTAAATACATCCAATATGTGTAATCTCCAATCCAATTATTAAAATAAACATCAGTTAAAATGTAAACTTGTTTAGATTGTCCACATGATTGTTTAATTATAGTCATTACATATTTTTAAATCCTTTGTACATCCAAATATCAATCAAAGATTAAAAAATGTTTTGAGTGTTTCAAACTTGAAATGAGGGATTTTGTAGGAATGCAATGAAGTATAGGAATAATATTTGTTAAAGGGTATGAATTGAACACATGGGATGTATAAAAAATGCAAGCAAAAAAAAAACATGAAACCACATCAGGTCGAAGGGCTAATGAGGTGATCACAATTACATGTTACAAACACCATGCATGACATGAGTAAAAAAAAGGTTGTTTTGCCAATTATAACATTTTAGCGTAGTTAGTCCCATCTAAACAGTCCAAAGAATGTTAAACAATTTTGAAAAGATCATTGAATGAAATAATTAAAGAATGACCCTAAAAATATATTGCCTTTGGGATATGTTTACAACTTTGTAACATTGCACGAGTAGAGTTTAGTGTCTTTTGTCGAACTTCCAAGTAGCAAACATAGAAAACAAGTCCTAAGTTAAATTGTTCATTTGTGCAGTGTTAAAATATCCATACCCCAAGCACTCTTATCAAACACCGAGAGATTTGGACTATTACCCATTAGTAGAGAAAAGAGAGCTTAAGAGTATAAATGCAGAGTTCTAGGCTATGGTTGGGTATTGGGCATTTTCTAACCACTTGCAAGTTACAAGATATATGAGACAATGATAAAAATGTTTTGCTTGGAGTTTTTGAACAACTTCCGACAACCTCTTAAGGACAATCCATGGCCAACACATTAGATGAATCAAAATTATAGGCCGTGATTTCACATGCAATGTGACTACCTACTTGGATTTCAAGCTAATAGGAAAATAAACAAATCAATCTTGCTACAAAAGTGGCCGAAAAACACTTTTGATGTTGAAGATGATGTATGCAAAACACCAGTACTTGTTTATAACAAAGAGTTAGATGTTCTTGTATCGGCTAGTTTTATTACTAGAAGCAATGTTGAAGAGGAAAGCTCTTCACCATACTTAGAAAATGTAGTGACACACTTAAAAAAGGAGATGATGAATATGGAAAACTCCACCTTGACGGCTACACCATAGTTTGCAATGGGTTCCAACAAACTGAACAAACCACCAATGGAACCTAACTTAGCTCAATATGTTAGGAAAACAATGTGGCAACACATTTGAAATTGGTAACATTTGCAAAGGCTGTCAAGAGAACTTAACAAGTCTTCGTAGACAGGGTTTTTCGAGGTTTTGATGCACTAAAAGTTATATTTTGTATGAAGAAAATGTTTTTTGAACTAATATGCATTTTTTGAATTAATATGTTTACTATCTTTGAATAGAGCATATAGGGAGAAAAACAACGTTAAAAAGTGTGCATGTTATTTCAACTAGATGATACAATTGGTTTCAAAGTTGGCATCACATTTTGAACTATTTGGCAAAAGTGATATCCCAAGTTTTGCATTTCATTTCCTCTATAATAAAAATGGATTTAAAATAATTAAGTGTCATGTACATGTACAACAAGGCTTTGCATGAAAATAAAAAAAGGGTCTGGGAGCATGAGCCAACTTGAGAAATGACAAATAATATAAACAAAATATTTAATGACAAACATATTTCCAAACAACACAAAAAGTTGAATGAATTCGTGCATTGAATTTGAATCACTAGACATCAACCTAACCTCTACAATAAATTGTCGTAGAAGATAATGAAATTGAATGGGACAACCAATTTAAACCATGAAAACATGAAGAGTGATGAAACATTCCATAAGCTAAATCAGGAGAACTTTGGAAATCATTGGGAAAAACCTTGTAGTAATATTATGGGAGCCTTGAAATAATAGATCAAAAAAGATAAAATATGCGGATGAACCAATAGAATGGAAAAAACACTCTCAAGATGTGTATCAAAAAGTAAATTATTGCACAACGAATGTTTATGTTGTCTTTGTCAAAGGATATATATTTCAATTTTAATTATGAATGGATTGATTTCCATGTATGAATATTTGTGCAAAATTTGAAAAGGAGGGAATAGAGCATATCACAGAATGCAAGAATCTAGAGAATAAAAAATCATGTTGTTGATAGAATGAACTTGTAGGCTGAAGCACCAAACAAGAGGAATCAAAATAGTACTTCAATCCTTGTCAAAGCTCATATTGCAATGAGGATCATGGATTAGGAAGTAATAGGGAAGATCAATATTCACAAAGTAAGATATTACAAAATGGGAGATTGAATGCCATAGAAGACTTAGAGGAACAATTTAATGAAAGCATTTATTTGAGTGCATAATAGCAATAGTTACAACATGGGATAGAAGGTAAAAATGATGAAGTCTTTGAATTGGACAACAATCATTCAATTTGCTCCATAGTGATCTTTTGGAGGATGAAGCGCTAATCATTACAAAGAGTAATATTATAGAATTCAATGAGAGCCAAACAATGTATTGAAGGAATGTGGTGAAATAGAATGTGGTGCATTGAATGCTATAGTGTTTTGGTAGTAATCAAAGATAGGTTCATGGTAGCGTTCAACCTATTGTAAAAGAAAGTTAGATTTGAAAAAATTTCAAGTTTACGTTGCTACAAAAAAACTATTAAACTTCTATCAAATATATTTTTCGTCACACCTTTTTGCCTTGTCTCCAAATGGAACAACTTGAAAAATATACTAACTAAAATGTTATTAGATCAAGATCTTTACACCTACCAAGTAGAAAACCTACCGAAGCAACATGTGTAAGATGCATAAGAAAAACAACATTATGAATAATTCATGCAAAGGGATTCAAAGAGCTACCACTTTATAATGGAAAAGCCAAGTTTCAATTAAGTATAAGCAAAATACAATCAAAGGAAAAAAAAAGCCAATAAACATTTTAACACTAGCTTCTCTCGCTTCATCATCAATGAACATCTCAACATTAAGATGGTAACGGGTCTTAGGCTTTAGAGATGTTGGGATGGAGCAGAAGTTTGCCAATGCAACTACAAATGCATTGACATATGACGACAAGATAAAGCTATGAAAAGGACTCCAAAGGAAATCAAGATGACCAAAGAATGGCACATTTTATCTTTTCAATATGCCAACTTTTCTCTAGAGAAAAACAAAACACATAAAAAATAGTTGAAACCATTGAAGAATTTAAGTTGCATAATTAGATGGGTGTGGCCAGATTTACTCACAATTAGATTTGTTTCAAACTTATAAACATGTTCCCATATTATATTTGAAACATTATTGTAAAAATACATTAAAAAAAATTCAACATTATCCCAACTAACCATTTCAAAACATGAAAGTTTAAACAATTGTTACACCTTTTGTGAGTCCTAACTACATGTTTGGACCCATGTGCCAACCTTTGGAACATTGGTGACATACCAACATGGTGGTTGCACCGCATGTAAACCCACCCAATATACATCTCAAACATGTAGGTAAACCCTAAACCCTAAACCCTCAACAATAACATTCTTGAACTTTTTAATTTTTAAAAATATTTTTGATTGGTAGTAACAAATTTAGGTCATGTGACCTCTTGTAAAGTTATTCTGAACTTGGTAGAAGGTATTGACCAATTTATTGGTCAACATTGCAAGGTCAATGGTATTTGTTTCTTTCCAAAATAATCCCAAAACTTTCCATGATTAAAGAGACTTTTTAAAAGAAGAGGTAGGTTCCTCTCTTTAGTGTTTAAGGAGAGGGAAAAATGTTTTGTTTATGCACCTTACAATTTTACAACAATGCAATGAAGTTTTATTGAATGTTTGTTTGAATTCTCATGCTTTTGATATTTTTTCTATGTTTGCATGAGTAAGAAACAAATTACTACATTAAAATTTTGAATAGCAAAATATATGAAAATAGAAAAACATTTGAGGGTGTGATCTTTTCAAGTTTGTGAATATTTCTCATAGCCTACTAAAATACATTTGGAAACGAGTTAATTGAGTTTAAGGTACAAAATTTATGTTTGAAATTTTAGAATTCTAGGGACCTCATTTTATTCTTCTAGCTTTTGCAATATTTTCTCTCACTTTTATTTATAACCTCAAAATCCATTTGGTAGACACAATTTCCTTCATTATTTTCTTATTTATTCAAATTTCATTCATACAAAAACTTAGACATTATAAGCTTATATAAGCTTCTTTGTGATTTGTGATTTTACCACATGTCATCAAGTATGTTTGTACTTGAAGTTAAGCAAAGTGTGTCAAGGAAATTATGCTTGAACACATCTTTTGTGCATAAATTTGATAAAAATTTGACATACTACAAGAATTGCAAAATCAATCCCAAAAACAAGGCTCAACTTTTTCAAATTTGAATGTTAAACCAAAGGATGAAACAACATCTACAACTTCAATAATTGAAACCACCCCAATTTCATTAACACTTCCAAACTCATCCTCTTACAATTTTTGTGGATATTATGGTCAAAGTAGCCATGGGTGTGGAGAATTTTCGTTTCTATCAAATTTTCAACCATTTGTGTTTAAAACATCACGTCAAATTTGAATCACAACTATTATGGTAGAAATTCCAACCATGTTGTTGAACCTATGGTAGTTATCTTCTGCAATAGAAGTACCCATGACTTTAGTAGTCTAAGTAGTATTTGGTAACCCATCTACTAAAACTACTTTTATTTCATTAATCCAAGAATTCCTTTTGTTTCAATAATTGTCGATACCTCCAATGGTTTTCCCTTTGTTGAATTTATTCCTTATTTAGAAGGAATGTCTTATCAAAATTGGCCTCCAAGAAGTATAGGATCTAATTACACAATTATGTAAGTTCGAGACACATCACTCAATGGGAGGTGGTAATGGTCATCTAAGAGGTGGTGCTATAAGAGGTGGTGGTGGTCCTCCAAGGGAAGGAGGTGGTATTTCATGAGATATGTAAGGAGGGGGTAGCAGACAAAGTTTGGCATGCGCCAATGGAGCATCAAGTGGAAAACTAGGTAGTGGACCACCAAATGGGGCCCTAAAAGGAAGATCACCAAATGGAACCCCTAGAGAAGGACCACCAAATGGACCACATAATAAACCCCCAAGAGGAGGACTTCCTTGGAATCCCTAATACCTAGCTTTATGGCCAATTCCAACTTTAGTAATAACACCAACTTTGGTAGTGCCTCCATTAACAAGAAGGTGGTACTATATTCAATATACATACCTAAATATAAACTAGATGCACGTAATTTGGATTTAGAAAAATGATTTTGCAATGACATTTTTGAATAGGGAAAAAAAATTATGTTGGGTCACTTAAAATTATGCTTTTAATGAATTGGAAATTTATTTTTGCAAACAATATTGAAACGTTTGAATTGATGAACAAGTATTTATGAACAAGTGAGCATGTGTGAATGTGATGTGAGTCTGAACATGAGTATTTGAGTGTGAGCATGGACAAATATTGCATAAAATATTCAAGGGAATATTTTTTTGACTACACATTCCCTTGACATGGATCAAATATTTTCTAACATCCATGGAATCCCCTACATAATCACCTTTATAGTCATGGAAAAAAATGTTATGGATGCTAGTTATTCCATGTTGTTAGGTAGACCTTAGTTAAGAGATGCCAAAGTCTTGACTCTACTTTCATGCATTTATGTGTAAAAATATGACTATAACTACTCATAGCTACTTTTGTTGTATACTTGATCATGCTTTCACCCTAATATCTTAATAGCTCTATGAATTTTTTTCTAAATTATTTCAAGGTTTTTAATGACATTCAAACAAATTGATCAAAGCTTTAACTTTGCTTCAACAAATATCAAAAGTTTAATATTAGTCTGAATCCAAAAAATGTATGTTTTTGGTCTACTCTAGAGTCATTTTGGCTACATTGTTTCCAAGGAAAGGAAATTGCTAGACTTTAAAAAGATTTTGGCAATTATAAAGATGCCACCATCAAATAATCCCAAAAACATCCAAGTATTCAACGGGATGATGCGACTTTATTATGCTTCATCAACAATTTTATATTTATCATGGCACTAATATGAAGCCTTTGAATGGACTACCAAATGTTAGTAGGCTTGGGAAATGATAAATTTTTTGTATGTGGATGCATCAATTTTCATTACACCTTGTTGGGATCTAAAATTTCATGTGCACACCAATGCTTCCAACCTTATTGTGGGAACAATCTTGGCACATAATATCAATACTAAATGTGATTAACTCATCAATTATGTATTGAGACTTATCAATAATGTCAAAATGGACTTATACAACTACCAAAAGGGAAGTGTGATAATGGTCTACACTCTGCACAAATTGTTGCATTAATTATTGGGCAACATATTTGTGTTTTACATAGATTGCAAGGCATTGGTTTACTTGATTTGCAAGTTGTAACTATCAAGATGAATTTCTTATTGGTCGTTATTATGGAATAGAATTTTTTAGTAATCTACAAATTTGGATGATCTCATTTGGTAGCCAATGCTTTTTCCCAATTATTAAATTTTATTGAAAATTTGGGAATACTAAATCAAAAAAATGACATAATGTTTTACATTATAACCAATCTAGTTGTAAAAGGTCCATTATTACCTACATTTTAAAGGACAATCTTGCACATTTCATTATTGAACAAAAATAGAAGTTGGTTTTGAAAGCTTTATTTTTCACCTTGGTGGAAGGGCAATTCTACCACATGGGGCATGATCAAATTCTAAGGATATGTTTACAACCAAAGGAGATTCAAATGATTCTAATGCATAAGGGACTAAAAGGAGCACATTTTTTGACAAACATCACATATTAAAAAAAATTGCACACAAAATATTGGTGGCTTCCTAATTACAAAGATATTCATAGTTAATATCAAAGTTGTGATGACAACTAAAAAACTAAAAATCTTCTTACATCTAGTATAGTTAAATTGATAATTATGTTTTTTATAGAACCATTTATGAAACAGGGTTTTAAGCAAAAGCTTAAAAGACCAATACAATAATTGTTACAACAAAATTCACCTTAGTAAATGACCAAGGAGCTCACTTCATTAATGATGCCATTCAAATTTTGACAATTCATTTCTTTTTTCAACATACCAACTCTACCACCTATTATCCACAAGGCAATGGACAAGCATAATCAACTAACAAAGTTATTAGAACTTTGATAACAAATGAAATGATTGGTACAAACATTTACATATTACCATGTATGCCTACCAAACAACATTCAAAGTAACTATTGGTCATGTATACCTTTTCAACTAGTGTATGGATTTCATCCACTCATGCCTATTGAATATCTAATACCCACCAAACCATCAGGTTGAAATTTTTATCGAACCCCATTCAAGTGCTCATTTCTCAAATTACCAAATTAGAGAAACTAGATGAATCTAGAGACATAGTGCTAGTACCTAGAATCCAAAAACAATGGAAGCATGTTCTTTGGGCTCATAATCACTACAAAGAAAAAAACATTTCCTTAAAAAACTATGTGCTTTGGTTTCCCAAAAACAAAAAGATCTCGTATAGGGAAATTTTTTTAAATGATGGTTTGGGCCTTATAGAGTGTGATATTGCCTATTGAACAATAATGTCTTACTAGTAACCATAGATAAGTTTGATCCCAATCCCATTTTAGTTAACATCCACAAACTCAAGCCTTACCAAGTTTCAAATGTAGGTTTTAAAGGATTGGCAAGTCAAATAGGTCTCAGTAACTTGTAAAGGAGTAGTCCGATTTGAAAAACGATTGGTTATCCACAAATCGTCTCTTTTTTTCTATAAAGTGGGCGCATTAAAATACGAGTCAAAGGGCGAAGCAAAGTTTAGTATTATAGAAGAGGAAGGAAAGACTAGTAAGATAGGTTATAACCAAAAGGTGACATGTTAGATAACAAAGAGGCTTCAATAGTAGATCTATTGAAAGAGGATTAATTGCAAACTTTTGTTAGAATAAAAAAGTACTACTAAAGAAATATCCCATTTTATTGGGTGTGCGTTTCATTTTATTTTTTCATGCGATGCTTTTGGGGCATGTTCTTGACCCAATTTCCTTATCTTGTCATAGTTTTAATCACAAGGTCTTGTTAAAATAACAATACCAACCATGGTCAATGAGCAATAGTTTAACATGAACACCTCATTATAATCATAATTGCAAATCAAGCATATACAAACCTTGGAGGCTCCATTGGGAACAATTTATTGACCAACACTTGTTGAGTTGTTGATTTGGAATATGTTTTTTAATATTACTTTTTATGAAATTTAACTTGAAAGTTAAGCTAACCATTCATTTTGATTTGATTGTTAGGATGTTTGCAATTTGCACATGTATTCCACATATATATTAAAATTTGGAACTATGATTAAGCATTGGCATGCTTGAAAGTGAATAATGTCTTTTTAGTTTAATTGGTAAATTTTGATTACAAATATGTAGCATATGGTGCCATTTTGAATTAATATTTGTTGAATGCAACTTGTAGGCTTTATCTTATGTATCTCTTCATAGTTATGTTATGTAAAAAAAGTAGGAAGAAAGTCAATATATTAGGGAAGGAAGATAAGTGATGGACCCCCCAACTTAGTTTAATGCAATTTTTTATAAGTTGTTCCATTTGTTTAAATATTGATCATGTCTATATTTTTTTGTTTGCTTCTTTTTGCCACGTATCCCCATTTGTCAATTGCATATTGGACCTTGCACTATTTGGTTGGCCATAAAAAATTGACACGATTAAATTAATGTCGCACATGGCCAACTTTTGAGGAAGTATTAATTGTTGTGAATATGCAACAAAGTTTAATTTTTCTTTGTGACCCATATGTGTAGAAGTCTAAGTTGGTTTGATATGTGGCAAATTCCTTGAAGAGGAATGAGATAATAATAAACATGATTTTTAGAGAGATAATTTTTTTGGGTTGGTACACTTGGTTTTCTTTTATAATAATCAAATGCCATTGTGAAATTAGTTCAAAATGCAAGGGGTTAATGTATGCTGGGTTTATTTTCTTGATTTTTTTTGTTTTATATATCTTTCCATGAATTGTCATTGAACTATGTGATTGTATTGGCCAACCTCACAATTGGTTCACAAGGATTGAATGTTTTATGTATTATCATAGATTCTTAATTTTTTAAAAAATTGATATGTGATCAACACACATTACTTTTTAGTTATATTGCCCATGAAAGGATTTTCCATGGTAAAATTATTTTGAATAAATAAATTTATTGTTTGTACAATATATAATATTCATTTGCCATGGTAAACAATTGCAACAACTAAAAGGAATAAAATGAATAAATTTTGAATTATGAACTTTCTTATAATATTGGAAGCACATTAACATGGGTACATAACAAACTAACTAAAAACCTACAATTATAGTCATATGAAAAATTATAATTTACTTTTTTTTTTATAAATTTTACCATTCTCTAAAAATTTGAAAAGTTGAAATAGAAGGAATTAATTCAATTTTTCAACAATGAATTACCACCATTTTGAACATTTACTATTCTTAAGTTCAAATTGACATAGTCATTTTGGAGTATTGTTATACTTTAATTGACATGTATATTTTGAAATATAATGCCTAAGATTTTTGAATATGGTAACCATTTTTAATTTAAAATCTCAATTGCTTATCATAAGAAACAACCTTTTATATTTAAACTTTAATGCTTGAACTTTTGTGACCTTCCTTTGTTGTTCAACATAACATTGATTCTTTAAATAAACATGTACATTTGGTCTGAATTGTCCATTTAATTAGATTATGACTCAACAACACATTATGGGTTTTCTAACTAGTCAAAGAAATGACTATTGTCCTTTTCGACTACAATTGTGACTACTTAGTCACAAAAATCACTATGTAGTTGCAAAGGCCATTGATATGTCATATGATGTTATGGTTTTGCAACTATAGTTAGTATGCTAACTAGTGGGCTTTTTTGGATATATATGTTATTATTCTTGAAATTGTAGTAACATGTTTTAAATAGATTAAAACTATTTAATAAAAAATAACCCGACTTTTTTGACTAGAATAACAACTTTCAATCTCACAACATGATGTGGCATTCCATGTGCATTTTTTTAGTCATTTAAAAAATTTGTTTATATCATTTTCTAGTCGATTCTCCCATTGTAATTGAATAGGATAAATCGTAAAAGATATGTTTTAACATTGTATTTGATAATAAAATATTTGACTATTAGTTAACATGATGATTCATACACTACTTTGGATAAAATGAGGCATTTATTTGTCGGTCACTATGTTAGAGATGATGTTCAATCCTTCAATGTAGCTCTTTGCATGAAAATGTAAATCCAAAATTTTTACCCTCGTTACAACAAATCTTGTCCTTTGAAGTAGACACAAAAATGACTATTATTTTTTTCAACTACGTTTATAACTATTTAGTCATAATAATCACTAAGTAATGACAAAAGACATAAACATGCCACATGGCATCATGATTTTGCAACTTTAGTCAATATGATAACTTATTGGTTTTTTGGATAAATTATCATATTATTTTTCAATTTTTGTTCATTAGTTAGTTATTTGCATGAACCATCCACCTTTGTGACTAATAATGATTCAATCCCATGATGATGATATGGCATGTTATATGCCCAACAAGATGATGTGGTCTTATTTGTCAACATCATGATTTATGTCATTGATTTGATGAAGTAATTTCATTTATTAACTAGTTAAAAATATTGTTGTGCTTTGCAATTAATAATGATTCAATCTTCGTTGTGATGATGACATGGCATGCCATTTGGCAACAAGGTGTCACAAATTTTCATGGCAATCCATGATTTTTTGTGACACCATAAGTTTTTGTGTCTTGAATTTAAGGCACCAATATTTATCATGGCATGCCATAATTTTTTGTGTGCCATGCAATTTTTGAAGTCATGAATTCACATGCATGTGTATGTGTACTGAACAATCTATTATTAACTTGTAATTATGCTTACAATATTAAAAGTCATTTTGAAAAAGGTGACACATAACTCTTTGACTTTTTAACTACTTACATTAACATACTTATTAAATTAACCTATGTATGTAGGCTACTTAGTAAAAACCTACTTTGTAATATAGGCTACCTTGTAAGTTACTTCATTAAACATAAGAAATTTTCTACATCTAGTATGGTTAAATATTCTTCAAATAAGTTATTCTATTAATAGGTTAACATAGGTAGGCTTGTTTAGGTTCCTAGCTTTAAACTAAGTAAGGTAATTATGTCACATTCAGTCACATAAACTTGAAATGGTTACAAATTTGATAAAGTATTTTGTAATGGGCTACCTAGGTTAACTTTAAGCTAGATTAGTAAGTAGTATAAATTGACAAATTAGTTCATTTAAAATAAACCTAGGGAGGTCTAGGTTTAGGTTAAGTTGGTAGGTAATAGGTAGGTTGACCTAGGTCAACTTAGGGTGGCGAAGTTCAATTCAAGGCTAAAAATTTTGAGCTTTATAACATTGTGTTAAATATAATTAATATAAAAATGTTGTAGTGCAATGAATGAAAACTTGAACCCCAAAGTGAAGGTGAGGGGTTCAAGTCTTCATTCTTGCAACCTATGATACCTAGGCCGCTTGGCTTAGGTTAGGTAGCCTAGTTTAAGCTTCTTGGGCTAGGAGTTCAACATTTGTTTTTAATTTAAACCACCTAGCTTAAGTTAAGTAGCCTAGGTTGCTTAACATAGGTAGTTAACCTAGTTAGGTTGACTTTTGGTTAAGCAAATTAGGTATAATTGTTTTGTTAAACTAGGTTAAGCTTGGTTGACTTTTGGCTATGCTAATTACATGGGCTAAATTAGGTTGATTTTTGGTCATGTGCAATGACTCATTTATGTTTATAGATTTTTGACACATGTCATCCATCCATGAAGACGTATTTTGTAACACTTAGTTGAATAAAATGATTAAGTTGAGGTGGTATGCATTTTACATGTCATACTAAGGTTAATGATGACATGTAATTTCATTATTATAAAATTAAAAAAATCTTAGTCATTAAAACAACAGGGCTTTGCAACTAAACATCCCTTACGACTAAATGGGTGAAAGAACATGGGTTTAATAACTCATTAGTCACTAGTTGCATTTGTCCTTCTTGACTAATATGTAGTTGTAAAAGTTAGTTGCAAAACCCAAAATGTGTTGTTGTGTGATGAACTTTAGCCTTGTTTGAATTTCTATCCATAAACATGCATTTATAAAACTTTCATAAATGTTATTACAAAATACTTGGAACATGTTATGTTCTAGAGGTTGATTTCAAATTTTTTTTGAAACCTTTTGTTTCTAAACACTTTAACATTTTTTTTTTTCTCAAATTTATTTTGGTTTTCCACTTTATGTTCATTTTATTCAACTAACATAATAGATTAGTAAACAATATAATCATCTTTAATTTACATACATCAAGACCCATTTATCCCTATCTAAACATGAGATTTGATGCATTGATAAATAAAACACACTTGCCTATTTTCATTTTTGTATTCAACCATTATTATATATGTAACTTGAATGTCCTCCTTTTGTCCTAGTTTTTAATTCTAATTATTTTTTAAAAAATTCTTTCAAATTTCATAATTGTTATTTTGTTTATGGCTTTAATTTGTAAATCATATTGATGTCTTTTTTGGTTTTAGTTACCTTATAGACCAATGGAATGCAATTTCTTTTGACACCATAGTCATCTTTCATCATTTGGAGCAAAACACACTTTCATCGATGTTTGTATTCTAATTCAAGTGATGTTTTTCATGAATGTGTGACCCAAATAGGTTTTTAATTTGCAATCAAAAAGAAAATCTAAATGTAGTGATTTGATGCATTTCAATCATGTGATCAAGTTTAGTTGTTTTTCAAAATATTTGCAAGGACATCTCAAAATTGTATTTTATGGAAAATTTTGCATATGGTTGAACTTATGGGGCTTGTATAAATTGTTGGAAAAATAAGGACCATAGGTTTCAAATCAATTGACAAGACCCCTCATTTTTTCCTATTAGATATGATTCAAAGGATTCATAAGTTTTCATAATAGCAAGGTATTAGAAGTGATCAACTTGTTTTTGGAAACATGTTATTCAAATTATTAAATGACATCATAGGTGTGGTTTTTACATTTGGTAACCACATTATTGAGTTCATGATTATTGGTCTCATTTATTCACAACTTTTGCCAAACAAACTCAATCATTAACCCGTTTTTATTTATGTCCTTTTCAAATATTTCATCCAATCTTTTTTTATTACCTATATATAAAGGTGCAATCACAATAAAATGAGCCAAAAACTATGTTGAACAACTATCAAAACTATTGACTTTGTTATATATATTTATGTGGTGCCACTTTAATGCCATTTTATAATGGGAAGTTTTGTTAAATGATTAATATGATTGATGAGGGACTTGAATTAAAATTGAATTTAATTTAATTCAAGGTTTTAGTTTTAGTAAAAGAATTTTGAACTTGAACAATAATAACTTTAGAAAAAATGTATTTTGCAAAGGATTAAACTGAAGACTATCTTAATAATAAAAAATTGATGGGAAAAAGAATTCAAATGATAGTAACCTACTACTCACGCTACAAAAAAATCACAATTTCAAAGTTGTGAAATTTGAATTTTTTTGAAATTCAAAGTATGTTTAATTTTTTTAAAAGTTCAAGAATATTTTCCACATGTAAATGGGGTGTAATGTACGTGCCATGGAAAAGAAAATTATATTTTATGATAGAAGAACTAAAGTTGAAAGTAGTTAACATATTTTGGTATGATGATCATTTTTCAAGACTAAACAAAAAATCTAACATAATTTGTACACATTAAAAAACTTCATAGATATTCAAGAAAGAAAACAAAAAACATGTGATGTAACTGGAGAAATTATAAGTATTTTTTGTTGTGAAAAAAACATGTTGCAAAAAATTTCATTAAAAAAAGATTTTTTATGAAAAAGTGAAAATGACCTTAAAAGTAACTTTCATCCTTGAGTCCTTTTTCGTTGTTGGTTTGTTTGATTGTGATTTGAAACATGGTTAGATTGTGAAAATAAATATAAATTTATGAACTTCCTTAAGGATGATATAGGTTTCAATTGCCATATTGTATTACCTTCTTTAATGTTGATTGTTCGAAATGCATAATTTTCAATGCCATTTTTCCCCTATGCTAGTTAAATGTGATTACATTTCATTTCCATGTGTGCTTTCCTTTCTCCTTGGTGCTCAATCAATGTCTTTTAGTTGGAACTTGCAATTCCATTTGTTCTTGTTGCCTTTAATTTCTTGTTTTTGATGTTCAGTCAATGGTTTCAATTGTGATTTTGATTGTTGCTCTTGTTGTTTTCTCCTTGATTTTTTATGTTTTGTGGTCAATGAATGTTTCTAGTTGTTCACGTTGTTTTTGCTTTGATTTCTTGCTTTTGGTATTCAAGATCAATGTTTTTAGTTACCTTATATCTATTTTAGTTGTTTTCCTCTTAATATTTTGTTTTTGGTGTTTAATCAATGTGTCTTGTTAGGATTCCAATTGTTCTTATTGTTTTGTCCATTTTTGTGTTTTTACTTGTACTTCATGAAATAGTCACCCCACAAAATGTTTCAAAAGTTTGAGAGGTTTTAGTGGCAATTTTATATTGCCAAATAATTCCATAATATTAATTTGTGTGCTCATAAGTTACATTTAGGCTTTGTAAATGTCACCAACGTTTGTTATTGTAATGCTTAATCTTTCACCAATTTCTGATGAAAATTTGTTGTTGCATATCATCAATTTTTGATTTATCAATTTGTCATTGCTTGAAGCTTCACACTTGACCACTTGTAATATTTTCATAAATGCACCAAAGTTTCCATAACACCATAGCTACGATTGGTGTTCAACACAAAATAATTTGCAAAAGGTCGAGTTGGAAAAAAAGGAAAATTTTGATTGATATTTGTCAAAATTGTTGAGGATCAAACTCTCAACTTGTGAAACACTATTTATCATCCCAAACATTGGTTACTACTACAAATACACAACAAAAGGTGTACTTTGCATAGTTATTCTCCAAATGTTGAAATTCTGGAAAATTAAAATTGAAACTGCCTAACCTCTTTTTTTAAATAAATAAATATTTAATAAAAGAAGTGCCAAACATCAGTTGTAGGTACTGTAATAGCCACCCATACAATATTTTGAAAATCTTTTAAAAATACAATGATTTCATCCTAACTTCTGAAACTAATATTCTTTTCATGAACATCTTCCTGGTTTCCATTGTTATCATCCATGCTGTTTTCAACAAAAGCCAATAATTTAACCATGGTTGAGTTATGAGAATCATGTGTATTTTGCCAAAGGCATTTCCCCACTTTGGCAATTCTATGTGTTGCTCTTATTTGTATGCTACTAGGACCTCCTTTCAACTAGTTGTAGACCATTTACCTCTTTAGGTTATTTTTTGCATTGGAGAGTTCTCAAGTTCCCAAAATATTGATCACCACTAATCTCATGTAGTTAGCCTCTACTAAGCAGCATACCCCAAAGTTGGGAAGAGTTGCTAGGGTTTTAATTGTTTACATAATTGCAAGGCGTCCTGTATTCACATTTTTTCATTTGTGAGCTCTTTTAAAGCTTCTATAAAATATCTGTGTTGTTGTTGTTTTTTCCCATTTTTTACAAATGGTACCATATTGTAGTCCTTTTTTAAAATTGTAGTCTTTCCTTATGAATATTTTGTTATTTATTTGTCATGCAAGCTTAATAATTCAACCTTGTAAAAGAGAGCACGGTCACCTTTTCTTTAGGCTTTGCTTCCCTTTTCATATTTTGAACCATAATAGAAAGGATTTGAATGCTGCAATCCTTTCAAGGGTAGACTAATTAACCTCTACATCTTGTTTCCGTTAAAAGACTCTTCTAGAAGATGTGAAACATGCAAATTTGCCTCCTTAGCTTCTTTTTGTTCAAGTTGGATACATATACTTTAGAACATTGCACAAACATATTACATATTCCAACATCACTTTTGATGTGTTATAATCTCCATCGAACTCATATCCTTTCATGCATCCGAACTTGCGATTACTAACATGTGTCATATTAAGATGGTTCACCCTCATTTCCTCTATGTCGTTTTAAATTTACCTTGGCCCATCAATAAGTGGTTTGCTTTGGTCATGTTTAAAACTGATTCCAATTGACCCAAGGTTATCAACATCCTTTGTTGCACCAATGGAGGTGAATGAGTTGGTACCCATGATATTACTTGCAATGGTTTTGTCTCCATTGTTCAAAACTTTGCTTTTCATGGGAACCCACTACTAACATATGCACATCCTCTCCTCATAAAGCACAAGAAGAAATTTCCTAGTGTAGTGTTGTGGGCACCCTACGTCCATGAATATCCATTGGACAAAAGAGGAGGAATATTGTGCCTACTCCTGAAGAGTGGGAGGGAGAGGAGCCCTAAGACCCTTTCTCACTCTTAAGATCCCTCCTGCTTTGAAGGACTAGGTGTAATGTCCTTCCCCGCTCCTATGCCTCTTGACCCATGTATGTTTAGGTTCTTGATGTTTTTTTGCCTCATGCTTCACAATGTGTAAAGCTCATAGGAGGTGGAACACTCCTAAAATTGGGGACCCACGCTTGGCCATTGCCTTATCTTAGACCCCTTATTTTGGGAATGCCCTTACCCTAGGGCTTTTACCTTACATGGAATATTTTCATTACTTTTGTCTACTCATCAACATTGTTGTTTCCCGGGACGGATACACGCAATTTTGGTGGATAGGTGACCTTGTAGTCGACCCTACCATAATTTTAATCTTTTTCCTTATTTAGCATGTGCGCACAATGTGGCAGCCTTGGAGGTGGCCGACACCGAGTAAAAGAAAGAAAAAGAACGAATTATTATTGTGATGGTGGTGATCTCGGAGATAAGTTTTTTCCGGATTAAATGTTTAGGTGCTTAATCTAAATAAAGTTGACACGTTTTTACATTCTTTGATCGCCATCCTCCATGTTGACAAGGTTGAAGGAAAACAAAGCCGGCAACAAAGCAGATAAAAAGGAAATCCAAGCTCATGGACCAATTCCCGTGATTCCGAAAGTGATAACTATTCAAGTGTCTCCATATGGTAAGGCTATTAATGTGCCCTCCAAATACATTAGGAAATTTCTCCAAGTGCTTTCACATATGTGGAACCCCAATCAGCCCTTATATAAAAGGATAATAATCCTGGTCAAGATCCGTCTTTCACGGGGTGGGTATCTTATCTTAGAGGCACTAAGTTAAATCTCCGTAATTTAAAATCTGGAGGTATCTATTACCAATTACGTCCTGGTGTGTCAAGGCCGGTGCAAGATATGATAAGAAGTTTAGTGTGATCCACAAGCACTAAACTTTAGTCTCAATTTTCAAAAGAATGTACTAAAGGTGCATTTACACTTGCTGTTAGGGACTTTGGTGTTGAATCCCCTAACATGATGCTAGCCATTTAGGACTTAAAACCTATTTACCATGAAGATTTTATGTTAAGCTAACATTCACTTAACATTAAGCTATAACCCATTTAACATTTGGTGCCACCTAGGATGCCACTTAGATTTTCATTTAACACTAACTTAACATCAAGTGTGAATGCACCACAAACATGATATTGGTAGTTTTGAAGTCAAGGTTTATTGAGACAAGTAGTAGTCATCCTCCAACAAGCTCTTTTGGTTACAAATAAGAAGAGAACACTAAAAATTGCAACAAAAACCAACAATTGCACACAAAAGAAAACACCATTGATATACTTATAAGTAAATAAATAAAGAATATACCTATCTTTGAGAAATAGATAAAATATCAAAAGTACCTCCTCTTTCCTACTCTAGAGCTTCTAAGTTCTAGACTTTTGAGCTAATTCTAAATTACTAAGGGCAGTGTGCTTGACCATCATGTATTTCTCCGGATAAGGGTAGAAAATTATTTATAATGTCAAGCTGTTGTGGACCCCAAGTGAATATGTAGTAGTCGTGTAGGCCTTACTTAAAAACATAGCCCAAGGCAAAGTGGGGTACACATAATACATTATAAAAAAAAAGAACCCCGTACATACATGTTCAGCTAGACCTTGCGCCTAATGCATTATGCTACTTACCTGGATGTTGCACAAGCTGCCTTCATGATCCTATTACTCATGTCCCGTTCAATGCATGCATAGTACATCATGTTTATGACATATCATGAGTTTCACACTGTTTCCATGTATGCACCCTTTCCTTTCGTCCATGGACATACAATGGCATAAATGCCACCCCCAATAATTTGTATAAATTCACATGGACAATACAGTTATCCATAAAGTAAGAAAAACACAGCACCAAAACCCTGAGTTTGGTCATACACAGGGTGAGATTTTAACAAAAACCTGCAAAAAAGTACATTAGCATTCAACGGGGGATGAAACTCATGAAACCATCAATTTTGGTGGTAAACTGAGTTTCATCCTGTCTTTCCTTTCTCCTGAGCGCCTCCACTGCTGCTACATATATTTTCACTGCTCCTACTATAATTAATCTCGAACCTTGTGCATTAAATGCTGAGTTTCAGCATTTCATACTGAGATTTAATAAAATGTCTTTACTTTGCGTAAACCCCTGAAAGAGAGGATAGGGGGTGAAAGGAGGCCCAAAGAGAGGGTGAAGACAGGGTTACTTTACGGATAACTCTAATAAACATTCTTTGATTGAATGATTTTATTGAAATTTTTGTTTTTCCTTGTGCGTTATGATCAGATATGTTTTTATTATTAAACTTGCATTTCTCATTCAAACATGTGGTTTCTTGCAATTTCGTTTCTCGTACCTTCTAGTCACACATGTTTTTAATTTATGGCACTCAATTTTTCTTGTACGTTCGGTTCTGGTCACATGTGAAGTTTATTAGGATATTTGTTGCTTGTACATTAGGTATTGCAAGGCTTGTGGTGGTCCAACAACCCCACACCATAGGTATTGCAAAAAATTTCACCAAAAGAGTTCTAAGGCATGGGAACAATGAACAAATTATTCAATCTCATCAATCATTTTCTGTACAAGTAACTTCTGAACTTGGTTGTCATTTCGCCTCACCCAGGGTCATACATGGGCTTTTTTCAGAACATATTTTAACCCCTATGGTTAGGTCGGGGACACACATCGATATTTTTATTGAAATAAATTTCCTGGTACATTGGAGACAGTGATTTAAAATTTAATCTCTTTTCGAATTTCAAATGTTGCATCATTGGCTAGCATCACTAAAGGGATTTAGCATTAAATGGCGACAGGCTTTTAGAACCTGTCTAAACAGAAAAAAAGAACTAGTGTAAAAACTGATACCAAACTAAAAGCACAATCCAAATGTGGCGAAATTTTTTCAATTTTTTTCCCTCAAAATTTGGCCCTTTTTTTCCCCAGAGAAAGGGAATATTATGATAAAATATTTCTTTTTTTAATCTATTTTTCTCATTTTGGCGAAATTACACCCCAAAAAAACGCTGTTTGGGCCACACATGGTTTATTTGGTAATTATTTTACCTCCTATATTTACATGGGGTGTCATGTGTTTATCATACACACTTCCCTCCCTTATCATTCTTTTCACAAGGCTTCTTATTTGAGTCCCAAAAGGAAAAAATTGGCATCAGCTAGAGATCCCACTCAGGGCTTTTTTTTATAAAAAAAATTATGTTTTTAAACTTAAAAAATAAATTATGGTAGACGACTTATGTGAGGGAGGTGGACTAGCAATCATCCACAAGAGGACTTTAACCAAATTTGGCTACAAGTCAGAAAGAAAAGTAGAACTTTTTTCAAACCCCATTATATATTGGTCACATGCAAGAACTATGACCTAAATATCTCGTAAACTCAACCTTTTTTTCCTTAAAATATGGTGGCTTTGGGCTGTTCTTGTGTTTTAAAAAGTCCTTTGTACAACTCGCAACTTGTTTTATTTTGTCACCAAGTGGCGAAATTTCATCACGACAAAACAACCCTGATCCCATCAAAATCCACCAATTATTCCCCAGCTTGATGATACCTCCAACTCTGTCCCACCCCGTTTTTTATGGATTTTGTGATGTACCCAAATTGGGTATTACCGATACCAAGATTTAGCAATATTTGGCTACAAATAGTCATGAATTTTTTTCATTAAAAAAATCCTACTATATTGATGTTTACCTCCTTTGAACCATGTGTAGCGGCATTTTTCTTTATGGCGATTTTTTTCAAACTGGCCGACAAATAATCTTCTTTTTTTTAGAAAAATGTAGAGAAAAAAAATCACCAGACTGTATATGAAGTTCCAGTAAGTAACCAGAAACAAAGGAGGATGCTTAAATTTTCTTAATTTCATTTTTGGCTAAATTCTCTTATGGATGTTCACCACTTCAGCTACAATCACAACATTAAAAAGAAAACACTGCCTAACAGAAATCTGGCAAAAGAACCTTCATTTAAAAAAAAACCTGAAAATATCAAAATCATTTTCATTGAAATATTTTCATTTCACTTTTGGCATAGATTTCACCAGTTTTTTTTTTATAAAAAAGGAGGTTCACTCAAGGTGTCATTACTGGCCACGGTGAACCAGCACCCACACTGGTTTTACCTTTACATTTTTGAGTGAAGCCTCTTAGTGGCCATATTAAGCCCCAAAAATGGTTAGATTTGGACTCCGAGACCCTGATCTAGTTAAGCCCAGGGATATTGCTAATATTTAGAAGCAATTTAAATGGATTTTGGGGTCTTTAGTTTATACCATGGTAGTACCCAGTGTGGGTGCCAGTTCACTCAAGGTGTCATACCCAACAGCCCCCCACCCCCCAAACTCTCTTAAAACTACAGGGCAAAAAAAAAAGGGAAAAAGGCAAAGGGGGTGGGTAAAAAAGGGGAGAAAAAAGGCGGGGAGGGTGGTCGGTTAGCTTTGTACGATGAAACCGGCGGAGAATTTGATGCAATAAGTTACTACCCATCATGCAAGTGTTTGAACCATGCAAAGCACGTGCGTTTTCTGGCCTCAAAGGTGCCTACCTGTTTTTTGGCCCATCGTAGGGCCTAAACCCTTTTTGCACGTCCACACACAAAACACACACACACCCAAAACATGACATTTTCACACACACATACGCACACACGCAAACAAACTTTACATTTTCGCACTCACAAACACACAAAACATTTTTTCACACACGAAACGTGAAGCTCCAAAAGATTTGAAAACACAACCAATTTTCTTTTTGTTTTTTGTTTTTTGGGGGCCAAGTTCTGCGCTGCTCCTCCTACTCCTAACTTTCGTTCCTAACTTCGTTTTATCTGAAATGCTGCTGCAACAACAACAACAACGTCGGCGAGCAAACATCCTAAGTTTCTAAGTTCTAACAATAGTCCCTTACTGGTGGTTGTTGTAACTACTACACCTCGGGAGCTTTGCGTTTCGTTTCTGTCGCTATTGTTATTGTTGTTGTTTTCAGGTTTGCTGCCGGACAATAGTCTTGCATAACTAGTCTACTATCAAACAAGTCTCGAACTGATCGATCGATCAAACGACGAAGCGACCGACCGACCGACCGAGAGAGAGAGAGAGAGAGACAGACAAACCAATCGATGGATCGACGCCAGCGCTGAGCAACAGCAATAGTAGTAGTAACTTAGTCTATTTTTCTCAAATCCAGTTTCCGCAAAAAGAGTGTTGGTGTTTGCTGCGGGAACTTGTTCGCGTGTGGATCTTGTGTAGTGGGGTTTCAACTTTCACGTGATTTAGTACTAGTATTTTTGTTATTATTGTTTGTAGCATTAGATTCATGACTTGAAGATCGTGTGTGACCCGTATGTATTATTCTCCGACGGAATGACGCTCGGAGCTCTTGTTAGTATTTCGTCTTGCGGGAAATCTGCTGCTGCTGCTTTGGCCGACTTTTGGTTGCTCTAAGAAGTGAATAGGAGTGACACTTCGGGAGAGTGTCGACGACTAAGTAGTGTGGCGACAGCCTACGCGAGTGACTACCTGACATCGCCATGGTTAGGGAGGGGGTGGCCTTGGATTTCTTGGGGGTTCTCGCCAGTCAAAGAGCGTCAGCAGAGAAGGACAAGAGTAGTAGCGCTCCAGAGGGAGGCGACCCCGCAGGCACGACGACGTTGGTGAAACCGCTTCCCGGCAGGACGTTATTATCGGAGGCGAAGCTGGTCATGGGAGGCGGCGACGTTGTCGAGGCAGCGGCGATGGCCACAAAGCCGACTGCTCTAGTGGAGCTTTCGGAAACTGACAAGAAGGCTGCAGAGAGGGAGAGATCCATCTCTCGTTTGCGACAAGGCGCCGAACAGACTGAATTTAAAGGTAATTTTCTGTGAACCCCTGAACATTTGCTAGTTGGAAATCTTATATAACTTGAAGAAGAAGCAGCTTCTTGAGGAAGATGCTTAGGATTATCGTGATCAGGGATCAGAGAATCGACTCATAAAAGCAGGCCCAGAGGAAGAGGACAATTTTTTACGAAAAACTAAGCACTGGTTACACTTGAGAATCATGCATAAAAAATCGAACACTGATTACACTCGTGAAACAGGAAAAACCAAGCACTGGTTACACTTGTGATTGCACAACAAAGCCATTTTCAGAGCGTTTCGTTACTTCTGCAGACGTTGTTCCTCCTCCCTTAAGGAAAGGAAAAAGGCAATGACGTCTGTAAGCCTGTCAGGTGAGGACCATGACAGGAGTAGAGTAACTGAGAAAACATTAGAGAACTACCTATGCAGGACATGACCTTGATAAGAATCCTTCGAAAGAGCTTTCAGGTGCTGCCGTAATGCAGAGTTTGTAAGCTGATGCCTGATCACGTTGATGTGGTTTATCGAGCAGCTTCTTGAACTCTACTGAGTTCCGTTGAATAGAGCAACGGCGTGCATCATATGGCCTGCTGCAACTGTTTATGTTAAAGCCAGGTAGTTGAAGCATGTATAAACAAGGTAGAATGGGGGAGCTTTAACGCTTTTGGGAAAGAACCAGTAAGCCTCTGGAATGGTGCAAATCTGACAGCAAAGTGATCCCAACAGGTCTCCTTGGCCTTCTTAGTTCCTGCTGAGTGAGAGTATCTCCTGGTGCAGGGTTTCAGATGTGAGGAGAGATCTGATCGCTCGAGGAATGATCAAATGGGTTGCAGGAAGGAGATTCGGTATTATTAGATTGTGAAGCTCCAGGAAATTGAATGTTTATCTGTTTCTTTGGTATCTTGGACAGAGATGCAGCTGTCTTCATGGACTAAGAAGCCAGCAGATGCTCTACAACAACAAAGAGCAGCCTCAAGTGAGGATGACAAAACAGGCAAGGCAAAAGAGACTATAAGTGGTGGTCTTGTGCTGTCTCCTTTGCCTCCTCCAGAACCCTCCACCTCTCCTGTAAGTTTCCAATCCAACTTCTCTTCAAGTTGTGTTGTGGTTTTATAGGCATTGAAGACCGATATCTTCATCTTGACAAATGGAACTGGTTGACATCACTGGTGCATGTTCATTTGGGGCAGGTGGGCTGGTTTCACAAGGCTTTACAACAAAACGTTAGGAAGACATCGATTGGAGATTTTCAGGCACCAAAGACCGTGCAGAACACAGCAGTACTAGAGGCATCCTCTTGCAGAGATATTGAAGCAAGAGGAAGTGCTCAGCCTCCGGAGCATGCAGGTGTAGAATCACCTCCACTTTCTGTACAGGTTCCAGACATGGAGCCACACCCTCCAGCAGCAACTCAGAATGCAGGTTTTGGTTCCCCATTGCCAGTGCATTTTGGAGTGTCCAACTTCGAGAGTGGGCCAGCCACAGACAACCAGCGGTTTTCCCAAATGCAACACCTGATGCAAAATGGGATGAAACAAAGTGCCACTCTCGCCAGGTACCCATTAGTTGATCTCTTAATGAAATTACTCCCTTTGCTATTGGGTACATATGTAGTAGATTTTGCGAGTGCTTGAGTTGTGCAAATATGGCTTGACTGCTATAAATTTTCTTGGGTACAAGTTGAACAGTATCAATCCTGTGAAGTGATTTCCTACTTGCCGAATGTAGCAGACCAGCTCAGGTGGGTGGAGCAGGTGTGCATCAGCCAACTGCACAGCTCACTATCTTCTATGCAGGCATGGTCCATGTCTATGATGATGTCCCTCTGGAGAAGGTGAGGGATCAAATACCTTTTCTTTTGCTTGTTTTGTATAATAGCTTGTTCATTCTCCCTGTTTCTGTGAGATAGTGATTTCTGGAAATGTATGAATTTTTGTCAGTTTGGCAATCACAGGCACAGACTATTATGTTAATAGCTGGTCGAGGACACGCTCGGCCTTCCAGCTTCATGAACCTGCCTGGAATTGGAGGTGCATCTCAGCCATTCTCCACCATTATCCCCCTGTCAACTCCATCTTTGGTACCACCTACTGCACGACCTGCTACCACAGTAACTGCTGGCCCTTCAATACCCATCTTACCAACACCTTATGCAAATGCCCTCCCACGACCCATTGCTAGGAGTGTCCATGTTGGTAAGCTTCATTGTCCTCCAAGGGCAGCCCTCTCAAGAAATTTTGTGTAGTACCCACATTTGACATTCTGGCATGACAGTATTGCCCTCAGCTTTAAGGTGGACCAAATAGTGATATTTAGGATGTGTCTATGCAGTCACAGAGCTGCCACAGGCAAGAAAGGCATCCTTAGCACGATTTCTGGAGAAGCGTAAAGACAGGTATGATATTGACTTTTTAGTGTCCAACAAAGAAGCTAGATGTTCAAGGTTTTCTGCCAAATTCTGATCACTCTGTAACACTACTTGTATTTACCAAAGCCTGTGGGAGTATATACTGGGACAGACATGAACAGTGTGTGCAGTTGCCTTGACAAACATTGAATCTTGCAGGGTACGGGTAAAGGCTCCATATCCTATCAAAAAAGAAGGATCTACCACACCACCTCGTGACAAGTCTCCAAGCCCTCCCTGCAGCAGGCCACAGACTCGTTCACCCTCTCCAGCATTATTAGTGGGAACCAGTCACCAAATGGTACCACCATCTACCAACACAAGAGATCTGCAGTGCACATCAAGTGGTAGTGAACCCAATTCTCCTACCAGGGCTCCTCCAACACCTCCACGACAAAGCATGGCTGGAGGTATAATTGCAGGGTCTTCTGGAGGTAGAGACTTTGGAAGGCAACTGGATTCAATGGCATGTCAAAGCAAAAAATCACTACAGGAGGCTCCACAAGATGAAACCAGTGAAGCAATGGAGGAAGATGCATCATAACATTTTGCTGTCAATACTGTAAGTGTAATTCAGTTTCTTTCTCTGTTGCATCTTTATAGCAGTCAGCTCTCAAGTGATAATTAAGATACTTGTGGTTAGCTATAGTGGAACCATTTCATTGTAAACCGTATATTAAGGAAAAGGGGGGAAACAATCCTTCACAACTTTGAAGAAGGTATTTTAGAGGCACAGGTCACAAGATTTCCTCATCATTTGAGAATATAGTTGGGACTCAGATGTCTTTCAGCCAGGTTTACTTTTAGTTCAATTGAGTTATACGCAGTCTTTGAAACTGTAAATACATGGCAGATTTTGCAACAGGTTTCAAAAGAAAGTCTTATGAACAGAACTTGCCATTGTATAATCTAATGAAAGGACAGGTTGCAAGGGTACAACTTGTCCACGAACCTCAAATTGATTTTGGGTCAATCTTGCAGCCCTTTTTTGTAGGCTTTTTCCAAAGACAATTGATTTTCTGGTATTCGTTGGGGCCATGTTATTTCAGGCTTTTTTTTTTCCAGACAATTCATTCTGGTGTCTTGTTTTCCCTTCAATGTCCTCCACTTCCTGCATTCTGGAAGTTAGGAAGTTGGGCAGCAGCTAAGAATTGGGCACTGTTCTAGGGAAGGAATAATGTTATTATTATAAGTAAGAAGGAGTTGGTCCATATTGGGTGGGGGACATTGCACTGTTCATCCAGCAATATTCGACACCAAAGTCTTATTCTGAAAACAACATTTGTGACCAGTGTACTGCACGTTATGGAATCTTGAACACACTTCTGTGAAGGCACACACACATTGAATGAGAGCTGAAAATTTTGGTACCTATCTGATTATACTCACAGCTGACTTAGTCTGGTGATGAAATCATTTTCCTTCATAGTGTGCAAATAGTTTAGGCACTCCAAGTGTAGAACTGTGTCCTCAAAACCATGCAGGATGGATATTGTGTCGTGGACAGGAAACATTTTTTCCTACATGGATGGATGTAGTAGGATGGATGGTTTGTGGACTGGAAAACACTTTTTTTTTGCCTCCTTTCCCATAGCCAACAAGGTACTTACTAACTACAAACCACCTACCTGCATCTACCTAGTTACTAGTAGCCACTGAGTGCCTTACCTTGCTACATTGGTAACCACTTACAATCCCTACCTACTTACCCACTTCTATAGATAGGTAGTTAGCGACTTGGAGGATCCAGAAGGGGCATGGGTACCATGGTAAAAACCTCCAAGTTTTTTGGGTTTGCTTTTAAATTATCCTTAGACTAAATTGAATTATGTAACCCAGCAACCACCAGTGCACTGCACACTACCTAGTTAACTACCTGAGGTTAAGTCAGGGTACAGAGAATGTAAGTGATTACTATCTAGGTGCTACTAGGTAGTAGTAGTTAGATACATGTGGATGGTTGTTGATACATAGTTGACCACTGTGGTTAGCTATGGGTCAGGAATACAATGAAAGAGTTTTTTCCTATCCACACATCATCCATGTTGGTTCACTCTGGCCAACTAAAATCAGGGTCTCCAGGTTCATCAAGTTCATCCACAATTGAGTCACAAGGGCGTCTCCAGTGGGGGGGGTGGGGGGGTGGGGCTGCACCGGTGGCTGCTTGGTCACATAAGCTGTATGGACATGCACCAACCTTGGGATGAGGTTCCCATCTTCATGTCCTCACTTTCTTGCCTTCAAAATATTTTAGGAAGTAGTTGTATGTATCAGAGAAAGACAGGCAGGGACCCTTTCTAGTTTGTTCGGGAAACTTTCAAAGTCAAGTCAGTAAAGCATGGATGGATTCGGTCAACGTGGTAAAGTAGAGGTTTCTTTTGTGTCATTGGGACAAATTGTTAGCGTGCGAAAAAACAACGCGTAAATGAGTTGAAAGTTATGTTGTGAGGACCCACTCACCCACCCAGCCCACCCACACAGGAATAAAGAGGACACATGGAGAACACCTTTATAGGCTTCAGAATAGACCTCGTGCACATATGAGTGAATCATTGCTTTCCTGAAAGAAAGTGCTCTTCATGTTCATGACTCTCAGTTTTCCAGGCAGGCTTGCACTGTGGATGTGCAATCTGTGGTCCAAAGCCCAGAGACTTTTGTGACCCAAGTCTGAGAGAGTCTGATAAAACTGGGGGATGTCTCATTGTCATGGGCCTACTCAAAAGAAGGAATAAAATATTACCAACCATTATAAGCAACCTCTTAATAAAAGTGCCGGTGCCCTAGCTTCTTCTACACCCACACTCCCCAAGTTCCAACCCTTGCCATTAGCCTGAGCAACAAATGGCAACTGTTTTAATGTTCGTCAAATTCAGTCCTTCAAATGCCAACCATTTTAATGTTCATCAGCATTAAGTGTATTCCTTAACATGTTTTCGCAAATTTAATGTTCACTCAGCAAATTTAATTTGAAGGACTGAATGAAGTCAAAATTCAGTCCTTCAGTCAGCATGTTTTGGCTTCATTCAGTCCTTCAAATTGAAGCCTAGTTGTGATTCTTAGTAAATCTAATCCTTCTAGGATACTACTACCTCATGGCAAAGAGAAATTGTAGTCCTTCAGACCAGAAAGAGATTGAATTGTCAGATCTATCCTTAAAGATTGGGTGGACAGTTAAAGCATCTTTAAGGGACCAATCTTCTGGCTGGGTGGACACCTGAGAGCAGCTGCTTGGGTTAGGCGATAACTTATTATACAGCAAGAAACAGCTAGTGCAAAGATGAAGACAGATACAATCTGCACAATTATGGTACAATTATGGTCATACAGACCAAGCCGGATTGATCTGAACCAAAAGAGACCGGGTCATCAATATGGGTCAGTCATCTTCATGAGTCGACGACCTGTGCAAGTTCAGTGTCATGTTTCAGCCAAGATCCACATGTACATGCCAACAAACACTTGTCAGCACGTTTTATGCTGAGATTCCAGTTTCCAACGCTTAGCTTCAAAGAAGTGAGAGACAACCTACTACTACAAACTGTGTTTTTCAAGGAGAAATCACGCGGTCCAGTCAGACCTTGCAGTGAGGACTGATTGTGGGTAATTCGTCAAAGTAAGCTTTAGACACAAGATTGGGCACAGAAATCAATGTCTCTGCCTAGAGAGAAAGTGTTTCATGACCCACTATACCTTTGTGAGCGGTGAGGATCCACATCATGTGTGCCCTGGCATTCACCAGACAGACTCATGTGGATGCTGAGTTTTGGACTCTATTCTCTTTCACATCGATTGTGGGACTGCAACATTGCTTCCATTGTGGTTAATTTGGCCATTAAGGATATGAACGTTTTCATCTTGATTCAGGGTGCATTGCCATGATAGGCTAGCCACCCACTCTTTCAGTGGTGGCCCTCCATGCTTCTGGTTTGCATGCGAATAGGGTAGATGGGCCAGTGATTGAACACCTTGACCTCCATACTACCCTCCCACCTAGTGACCCTACTCATTTAGCTACCCTACTGACCTACTTCTTGGCCCTAACTACCAACTAACAACCAACCCCTTATCTACTCATCCTCTATCTTTTTTTTTGTTCTGGCTGAACGTCTATCTCTTGGTAAAACTTCTATCTTTTCTTGGCTAAACATTTATCTCTATGCAAACACTCTATTTTTTCCTAGCTTATTTTTTATTTTTCAGTAAAACCTCAATCTTTTCTTGGCTAAACCTCTACTCCTTCACAAAACCTCAGTCTTTTTTCAACTAAATTTTTACCTCTTGACAAAACTTTTATCTTTTTCTTAACTAAACTTTTACCTTTTTGCAAAACTTTTATCTTTTTTCACTAAATTTTTATTTATCGACAAAACCTCTTTACTTCTTGGTTAAACTTGTAATTCTTAACAAAACCTTTTTACATCTTAGATAAACATCTCTATTTCTTATGTAAACCTTTCCACTACCTAATTAAACTTTTATTTCTTGGCAAAAAAAACTTACTTAATTAAACTTTTATTTCTTGGCAAAAAAAACTTACTTCCTAATTAAGCCTCTTCCTCTCAACAAAGCTCTCTACTAACTTGAAGAAGATATTGTTAGTGGGTCAAATGTGTAGTGAATTGGCAATTTTCTTTAAGTGGGTATTGCATTGCCTTATAATTTGTGGTGTTGCCAAGAAAAGTTTGCAATTCAAATGGGGTATTGTAATATTTTTTCATATTCATTTATTGCAATTAAATTTAAATCCAAATTAGGGTATTGTATTTTGTTAAGTATCCTCAATTTAAGCCTACCAATACAATGGATGTTAATTATGGGATGTACCCCAATCTGAGTGCCCTATGTATACTTGCAATTGTGGCAAACTTACATTATCATCCAAGGTGTAAAAATAACTAGTGCAAATGGGACAACATCATTACAATGCATGTTTGTTATATAATTGGAAAGAACCAAGTATTACCACTTTATTGCAACTATGAAAGCAATTTTAAAGCAATTTGCTTTTCATGTATGTAATAATTTGAATTTTTCTTTTTGCAATTTTTTGCATCCGGGTGAAAAAAAACCCCAATGTGAATTGGATAACGTTCCTCTTGGAAGAAAAAATGAAAAAAATTGTGACATTGAAACAACGAATTCCTTTTGGTCGCTAAAACTAAGGAGGATTTTACAAAACTTATATTTTACTATCTAATGTTTAACCACATTTTGCTACTTCCTATTGTGGATGATTATTAGTCCACCTACTCGAAAAATGAGAAAACAAAATCTGGTAATAATTAACATTTGTAATAATCATTCTTACTTAATATAATCATTTTTTACAATATTTAGATTATAGGTATAAATAATAGCAATAAAAATTAATACAAGATATTAATATTTGGATATTTAAAAATGATTATTTAATTTCCAAATTCACATTATATTCTTGTATTTATCCAAATGATTTCCTCAACCAAAGAATTTTATTAATTTTTCCCTTTTGCAATGAAATTTCTGTAAATTATTTGAATATATTTTCATTAAAATAAATTGAATATTTTTTATGATAAGTATTAGTTTTTAAAAAAATCTCCGTGTATTGTTAAAACAAAAAAATTGATTGGGATTGTAATATTTTACTACCTTGGTAGTTTCCACACTATATATTATTGTCAAATATTTTGAAATTTTCCCCAAATATTTTCTGAAAATCCAAATTTTGTGAAAGAAATTAATGAATCTTTATAAAACATTTTATTTTCATCCAAATTTCATCAATTATTTGACAAATGTGTGTCGAAATTGCCTTTACGTTATAATGTATGATATTTCAAATAAAAAGGAAATGTAGACATTTGTATGTAATGAACCTAATCCATTTGATTTAGTTCCACACAATGGGAAACAAATATATATTAATAATTATTTAATATATTCTCAATAGTATTTCAATATTAATTTGATTATTCAATATTATTAAATTGATTGATATTAAATATTGAGTAAATTTTCAGTATTTAACTGTTGAATGTTCAATATATTCAATTATGAAATATGAAACATATAACTGAATTTTCATTTGTTGAATAATTGATCAATATTTACATGAATCATTTGACTATCAATATATTAAACAATGAGATTTAAAGATATTATTCAATATTTGATATGTTCAATATTGAACTAGTTCAAATTTTTATTCAATAAGTCATGATTGTAGGTCAAAACATTATAAAACCATGGTCCACCTTGATGCACTACCCAACTACCAACTGTCAAAAATGATGCAGAAAAATTAAATGCAATTATTGCAAAGAACTTCTCATTAGCTATTTAAATAATATTCAAGATCTTGATGAAAAGATGTGTTAATTCTTAAATGTGGGTATTGCATTTAAGGTTAATATTTTCAATGCTTCCATTTCAACTTTGGCCCATTTAATGCATGATGTATAGTTAAGAATTCTTAATTTTCTTGGCTAAAATGAATTTCGGCCTTCCACATAATGAATGATATGTATTACATGCAAGTAATACAATTTTCGCCTTACACATAATGAATGATGGTTGAAAGCTTGAGGTATTATACTTTCAGCCCACTTACACCCAATGAAAAATATTGTAACATATGTGAATATTGCAATTCCATTCCTAGTAAACATATTGAAACATTTTGGGTGATATGTGAATATTGCAATTTTAGTTTTATTACACATAGCGAAGGATTTTGGATCAAATGTGAATTTTGCACTGTCAAGTTTATTACATATTGTGAAGGATTTTGGGCAAGATGTGGGTATTATATTTTTTCTTTTATTACACACAATGAAGGATTTTGGATCATGTGTGGGTATTGCCAAAAAAATTGTGTCTTTCACTTAAGTACCATTTATTATTCAAAATACAATAAGGTGGATCCCATATGTAGGTATTTTACAAAATGAAAAAACATTTTGAACCCAATGATGGTTGCAATACCCACATTCTTTGGCACATACTTTAATGAAAAGACCTAGGGGCTAATATTTTATCCTTATGTTTATTACAAATTGAACTTTAAAACCAAGGCACATTTGCAATAATTTTAATTTATCATAGCAAAATTGTTGAAAAAGTGTAATGCAAAAAAGTCTTACTAAGATTTCATCAATAAAATGTTACAAAAATGTAATGTGTCCATAAAGTCCCAAAACTAAATTATGTACATGTTGTGCTTCAAATGGGGAACCTTCATTATCTTCTTCATCACTAATGGAATAGGTTCAATAGTAACTATGCATATTGGGTCATGTACATGTCATGAATATTCAAGGCGAATCGGATAGCCTTTGACACAAAATCATCCTTTGTGGTGCTATAAATTGTACACAATGCAAATCATAATTAGCTTATGCAAAAAATAATATAGACCAAACTTGAATAAAAGCTCAATAACAAAATATTTGCACACTTATCAAACATTAATCATATTTTATTCACGGTAAGATGCAATTGCATACATCTCTTTCAATTGGCACACCTTGGAAAAATTGATTTTTTCATGCTTGGGGTCCCATGCTACACGTTCTTCCATGATATATGCCACCTTACTATTGTAATGAATGTAGGAAGGTCATCATCTTTTTCGATGTGGGAAAAAAATTTGTTTGCCCACAACCCCATGCCTCATCCAAAAATCCCAAGAATCCTATACAAAAAAGGATAAATGGACTTCAGTAATAAAGTTTGTATACCTTCGACGTTTGTGCTTCAAATTACAACCTGTCAAACTTTGTTGAAGCTTTCTCCATTGCCTTGTCAAAGGCTTTGGCTTCATTACACTTTTGCTACACATATGCATTGCCTAGGATGCATGTAAACATTCATTGTAGGATGGTCTTGCCATCTTAGGCCCTCTTTGTGAATGGAAAAGTGCTTGGATTTGCCTGTTGTTAAGGTCAAGGAATGGTCCTTCTCCACATACTTGTGGAGAAACCACTTGGTTGCAAATGACTCCCTACATTCCCAATTACATGCCAATCTACACCTTTTTTTGTTATGGCACAAGGGGCAATGGTGCCAAGTGTGTCCTCATTTACAGAATCTAAAGTGTCTTAAACATCTTTTTTATAATCATCCAAAGAATCAATGGTAGTCCATTTTAACAAAACATGACAAAAAAAACTTGTCATTTTTTCTATTCTTATTGTAAATATTCTTTAAAATATTTTTAAAAACCCCACCTTCCACTCACATGGAGAAGAGGGTGGGGTGAATCTAAAATCAATAAATGTGAAATAAAAAGTAAGTCGAAAGAAATGAAAAAATGCGATAAGGAAATTGTACTCTCTTGTAAGTACGATAATAATACATTGTTGTATTAGTTTCATATTAGTTCCATAAATATACATATGTTCCAAGATCCTTCATTGTGTATAAGTGGGCCAAAACTATAATACATGTAGATTTCAACCAACCTTGAATGTGTAAGTTGGTTGGAATTGTAATATTTTCATATAATACATACTATAATACCTTGGTGGCTTCAACATAAATTAAATTATTTTTAGATTTTTCAATTTTTAAAATAAATTTACAACCTTCAAAAAAAATCTTAAGATGTAAAAGTTTGGTCTTTGGTTGCCTTGAAGGGAAGATATTGAATAGAGGTCCATTTGACCACTAAAATAGTTCAAATTGTTTGAAACAAAGGTACCTTATAACAAATTTATTATTTATTGTTGATTTTTTTAGAATTAAATTAAAACCCAAGGGTAGAAGCATGAAACTAAATTAAATTAATTATTCAACATTCGCATGTCAAATGTACCAAGGTACTAAAATATCCTTCATTATGTGGAAGGCTGTCGTGTTCGTATGCATGGTCTCATACATGATGGCTAGTTATGGGCATACCAATCATGCCTTTTAAAATTAATGTACATTTTTAAGTTACTATATGCTATTAAGTGTTTTAAGGTTATGGCTTGTTTAGGGTTTCAACTTGTTAGCGGCTATACTAAAGGCCAAACTCTTCCCTTTTCTTGTTAGTTTTTCTAGAATTCTTTTGTCAAAGAGAGTTTTCTCCATAGTCAAATTGGATTTCTAGATGCTCATGGCGACTATTACACGACCATCGTTTACATACACTACATATTCTTTCCTTCTTTGCAATTTAATTCTAAAAAAACTGTTATTTGTTACTTGATGTTGAAAGCAACAAATTTCTTTTGGCTTTGAGTTCTCGGGTTTCTTTTGCTGCTGGTGTTATTGTTGTTATTAATGTTATTATTATTGGTGTTGTTGTTGTTGCTAATGTTCCTGCTAATGGTGTTGTCGTTGTTGCTAAAAGGAGCTTATGCAATTACATCTCTGCCAACCAACAGAATCGGGATTGGAGGAGTTGGGAAGAATGAAACCAAATGGGGGAGTGATGTATCCTGGAGAGGATTTCTTTTTCTCTCACGCAGAGGCCTTCGCCTCAAAGACTTTTGAAGCTAGGTGTAGCATCAAGTAAGAAGAAAAAAAAAAAATTTACAATGTCGCAACACAAGCTACAATGCGATGTTCGTCGTGTTGCCACTCACCATCATTGCAGAGCTCACGCATGTTTCACAATGTCGTGGCCATCGCATTGCGTTCATCATCGCTATGAAGCTCACAAGCGCTTTGTAACATCATGGTGTTCGTAATGTTGTTCATCATGTTGCCACCATCCAACTTCCGTCCGACTTTTGTGCGACGTTCGTCGAATTTCCATCCATCGACTTGGTCCATCATCATTCAACCCCATCGATGCACCATATTCTTCAAATTGTATGTACTACATACATACGTATTCAATATCCTATTCTTCAAATCGAATCTAATGCTCTATATTTCTACAAAATTTTGAAGCATGGGACAACACCATGTCCTCGGATGATGAAAGCACTACCGCTTAGCCAAAACCAAGTTATAAACTACGAAGTAACACAAGCATTTGAGTTGATTTCTTTGAACTCACAATCTTCACAACGGTACCATCAAGCGTTTATAGCATCACCGTCATCCAGTACAACTCCTACCAGAAATTCGAGTTCAGGTTACACTACATCAATGGTACATCAGAATCCATTTAGAAGGGTTAATAAGTAGGATATGCTTATAGCTACACTTGCTTTCACACCATCACCGTATATTCCACTACAAATTGTTACCTCTACACCCATATACACCATGGAGGTTAGCAGTTATTTTAGGAAAAATTGAGAAGTTTAGTGGAAGGGCAGGTACCATTTCTTTGAGGGAATTCAAGGCAACTTTCTCAACTATGGTTTGTGAATTGGAGTTCAAGTATGGAATTATTTACACCGAGGTGTTCGCATTCAAACAACTAGCCCGTTATGTGCACTACGAAACATTGGATGTCTACGAGCAACATTTGGAAACTCATACACTTTACTGTATGTGTACAACATTTCTAGAAAACTCGAACTGGTTCATGCACACTATGAGGCCAATGCTATGAAGCTTCCATCACATTCAAGGCCTCATCCTCCACCAGTTGTGCTAATTAGATCATCACATTCTTCTTCAAAGCTAAAGCAATGCATTCAGTTGCACCTATCCTACCTTTTTGTAACTATTGTGGCAACCCTGCCCACAAAGCTAATGAGTGCAACATTCCTTCCAAGGATTTCTTTTGTGATTATTGTGGGAAAAAGGGACATCATGAAGCTGTTTGTTTTGCCAAATTCCCAGAATGGAAGCAACTCTGATTACCATGACAAAATCTACTAGCATCTTCTGTTGCCCTTCGACTAAAAGCCAAAGCACCTCAGCCTTCCATTTAGGTTTTCCCCACCAAGGGTAATTCATGTAAGAATGTTAAGAAGAAAGAGCACAATGTTGACAAGAAGGAGGTGCTTCAAACCCATGCTGCTCAAGTTCAAACTCTATAAAATGAACTTGAATCATTGAAAGCCCAACTTGCTAATCTAAAAGGCAAGTCTTCCCAACCAGCTAATCATGCCCAACTTGTACAAGGTTCAAGATCACGAGAGGGACCTCCTAGGTCATTCTATGGCCTCCCACACGATGCCAT
>Ga0116231_10001450_pt1 | contig 48348 bp, 42 predicted proteins | sample S1TSphgellanicum_2_FD_89695 | JGI IMG/M metagenome (GOLD analysis project Ga0116231, IMG submission 89695) | Host-associated microbial communities from peat moss isolated from Minnesota, USA - S1T2_Fd - Sphagnum magellanicum MG | ecosystem: Host-associated > Plants > Peat moss > Unclassified...
GTACCGTACCTGATTCAATACTTGGCACCTCCCACGAGAATTCCTTAAGTTGCATTTTACCCTTTGCATACTGTTGACTTTATTCACTTTACCTTTTTTTGCCATAACCGAACCGTATTGGGTCGCCATCCCTTTTGTGCTAAAATAAATTCTAAAGGATCATTAAATACTAATGCAGAGTAAAAACTAAACAAAACCAAACCCAGCGAAGTACAAAGGTAATTAGTTACCGCAATAACGAGGCGTTATTGACAATGACAACCTTGGAAACCCTTATATAACAAGGATTATTCAAAAACCATACATTCGCTCTATGCCGGGAAATTCTTAATAAGCTAAGAAAAACTAATCTTATTGAGAAATTACATCAATAGTTCAAGAAAGCTATTTTTTGGGGATTTTCAAAACCTTTTATTTTCAAGTTTTTTGGGCATTCTTATTCTCAATAAGCGACACTTATTGCGGTGACTAGTTACGTACAAAGACCAGGGATATAAGCTAAAATTGGTCTACGTTCTTTTATTGCAGCTAATATAAAAGCGGGAATTAATGCCATCCCTGTAGGACGTGTTGCTGTAGCCATTGCACCCCAAAAAGCCGTCCTATGATTGTATTTGATTATTTTATTCCTTAATCGACTTTGTATAAAATAAATCTGCTATTATATTTGTCTTCCCATGCTATTAAATTGTCGATGTTTTTCCGTATCTTCATGCAAAACTAGCGTTAAAAATCTGATTGGCTGTTAAATTCAACTCTGGGAAAATTGATGATACTATCTGGTCATCTCCCTGAAACTGAGACAGTTGATATTCACTAACAACCAGGGAATAAATAGAAATAGTTGGTTTTTTAGAGTCACCCACAAACTTACAAGCGCCAAATGGCTGATAATCTATAATCCAATATTCACGGATTCCGATTTCTTCATAATCACTATATTTTCTATAATAATCAACTCTCCAGTTTGTACTTATAACTTCAATTACTAATGGTATTGAACCAGATTGTGTAACTGTTGATTCTTTTTCCCAGAATAACTCGTTTTCCAGATTGATGTCATTTAAGATCAGAATATCGGGAGAGTAGGCTGATTCTCCTAATTTATTTCCAGGGGATTTGACTAATGCTTGTTTAGGGATAAAGTAAGGTAGATTTAATTTATCTAATTGTGTGGATAGTTTTCTGGTTAAAAACCCAACTATTTTTTCGTGCTTTCCTAAAGGTGGATTCATCTCGAAAATCACCCCATCATGTAATTCGTAGCGTTTTCCCTCTGGTATCAACTGGATAAACTCTGCAAAAGTTAATAGTTTTGGTAAGAATCCAAGCATAATTTCTCTCACTATGTACTTTTATATTTACTTTTATACGCGTCGAATCAGAACATAATTATCTTTGGCTGACCAGTCGCCTCGATCGCACCCCTATAGCTGTTGAATAACTCTATTATATTAAGTTCAGAAATTGCGAGTAATTTAAACTTGGTCATTGGACGAGATATTGAGTTAGAATAAGCCTTTGCAAACATTAGTAAGTAATTCCCGGATTTCCCCGGAGGTGTGATTGACGAAATTTATTTTAAAAATTCTCTGGTTAGACGAGAACGTTGCTCTAGCGGTTGACCAAGTTGTTGGTAAAGGAACTAGCCCTTTGACCAAATATTTCTTCTGGCCCAGGAATGATGCTTGGGAAGAGTTGAAAAAAGAGCTAGAATCGAAACACTGGATTACCGATGTCGATCGCGTCGAATTGCTCAACAAAGCAACAGAGGTGATCAACTATTGGCAAGAAGAAGGAAGAAACCGTCCAATGGCGGAAGCGCAGTTGAAGTTTCCCGAAGTTACTTTTACAGGTAGCGCTTGAAGTTATCCTCAAGTACAATTTGCCAGAGTTTAATCGTTTTATCCCTGCTACCACTGGCGATTAGTTGTGTAACAGGGCTAACAGCAACAGTAGAGACTGAGTTTGTATGACCAGAGAGAGTAATTATTTCTTCTCCTGTACTTACGTTCCAAAGCTTGATTGTCTGGTCCCAACTCCCGCTAATCAAAGTTTCACTGTCAGCCGTAAAAGCTACAGCTACCACTGACCAAGAATGTCCTGAAAACGTTCTCATCAACTGACCAGTGTTTACATCCCAAAGTTTAACTTGGTTATCACCACTACCTGTCGCCAACATCTTCCCATTCGGACTAAAGGCGACTGCCAAAACCGCCCATGTATGACCTGAAAGGATACCTGATAAGGTATAGCATGGGCGGTTTTGGGATTCTTCCCGCCAGAGATAGATTTGACGGTCGTAGCTAGCGCTAGCTAAGATTGTTCCTTGGGGATGAAAGGCGATCGCACTAATTTGTAGTTGATGTCCAGTTAAAGTGGAAAGTAATTGATGGCGATTCACATCCCATATTTTGATCGTTTTATCCCAACTCCCACTGGCGAGAATTTTACCATCAGGACTAAACGCAACTGATTTGACAGCTTGTGAATGTCCCACTAGGGTAGAGATTTCTGGGAATGTCACCAAATTCCATAGTTTAATCGTTTTGTCATCACTTGCTGTAGCCAGAATTTGTCCATCAGGGCTAAACGCGACTGATTTGACAGCTTGTGAATGTCCTCGGAGATTGGCTATAACTTGTTGATTGTCTAAGTCCCAAATTTTAATCCCTCGATCTTCCCCACTGGCTAATATGACCCCTGTTTCTGGTGGAGACGGACTAAAAGCTAAAGCATTGACGCTACTTATACTTAATTGATGTGTTTGATTTAAAGTGGATATACATCGCCAAGGGGAATTTTGAGACTTTAGTTGTTTGGGTTTCATCCCCATAGCTTGGATGACTGCGTTTGCTGAACCAAACCGATGTTTAACTTCTTTTTGTAGCAGTTTATCCAGAATTTGGCATAGGCGATCGCTAATGGGCTGGGTCAAATATTCCCGCCAAACCCAATTATTCTCGACAACATCAAATAAATCGAAGGGAGGAATGTGAGTGAGTAAATAAATACAAGTTACGCCTAAACTATAAAGATCGCTGCTGAAAACGGCCTCTCCTCTTATTTGTTCTGGCGCTGTATATTCTGGACTACCCAGAATAAATTCATCCGTTGAGTAGTTTACTTGGTTGACAATTTGAGCTATAGCGAAATTGACTAATACCAAATCCCACTCTAATCCCAGTCGCAGGATGATGTTTTCTGGCTGAATATTACAGTGGATGATCTGGCGATCGTGAATAAATTGCAGAACTGGCAGTATTTTTGTTAAAATTTGCCAAATTTGAGTTTCACTAAATGCGCCTTGTTCTTCCAGGAAAATATCTAAACTGGTACCTTGAATAAACTCTTGTACCCAATAAAAGGATTCGTTTTCACAAACATAGGCGATAGAAGTGGAAATTTGCGGATAATTACCTAATTCCTGCAAAATTAGAGCGATCGGATGTGGGGTTTGGCAAAGATGCTGGAATTGTTGGACAATAAAAGGTACAGGAGGGGATTGAATTTCATCTAAAGCCAAGAAAGTTTTGTAAAATCCTCCTCGACCAATCAGTCTTTGTAAGCGATAACGTTTTAATATAAGCAAGATTTGTATTCTCCTCCTTACATACAAATCTTATTCTATATGTCCTCACGCAAAATTGACTCTAAAATCTCTGGTGTTAAACCTCTCTATAGCCCGTCTCCCAATTTTCTCCATGGTCTGTCTGAGCTTGATTATAGCTTCCTGTCTGTTTTTCGTTTTCATAATCAATTGAAACCAAAATCAAGTTTTCCCAACAAAGCTACCTAATAATATAACATAGATTATTGTGCAAGTATCCACACACTTATTCTCTAGTTACTCTTTCTTCCACCCTACACCCTATTATCTATAATTATGTTAGCAGCAGCGCCAATAATTATTGCTGAAGATGTCCATAAATGGTATGGTAAATTTCACGCTCTGCGGGGTGCGAGTTTAACAGTCAATCGCGGTGAAGTTGTAGTTTTGATGGGACCTTCTGGCTCTGGTAAGTCTACTTTTATCCGCACTTTTAACGCCTTAGAAGCATATCAAAAAGGCAAAATTACTATTGATGGTGTTAGCTTGAGCCATGACTTACGTAATATTGAAACTATTCGCAAAGAAGTGGGGATGGTATTTCAACAATTTAATCTATTTCCTCATTTAACGGTACTAAAAAACATTATTTTAGCGCCTACTCTAGTGCGGGGTTTATCCCAGCCAAAAGCTGAAGAATTAGCAATGCAACTTTTAGAGCAAGTTGGTATACTAGAACAAGCAAAAAAATACCCCGGACAATTATCTGGTGGACAACAGCAACGAGTAGCGATCGCCCGCGCTTTAGCAATGCAACCCAAAATCATGTTGTTTGATGAACCCACTTCAGCTTTAGACCCAGAGATGGTCAGAGAAGTGTTGGATGTGATGCAAAATCTGGCTAGAGCTGGGATGACAATGGTGGTGGTTACTCATGAAGTTGGATTTGCGCGTGAAGTCGCAGATCGAGTAATTCTTATGGATAGCGGTTCTCTGGTGGAATCAGCTACACCTGAAACCTTTTTTAACCACCCGCAGTCAGAAAGAACACAAAAATTTCTCTCACAAATTCTCTAGAGAATATTCTATAAATGAATCAATTACAGGAATATTGGCGTTGGATTTGGCAAATTGGTAAGCTTTACTGGCTCTCCAAGGAAAAGTGGAAAGCGATTAGCATTGCTTCAGTGTATATCTTATTAATTATAATTGCTAATAATGTCTTGCTCAAATTCAACTATTATTTAGGAAGAACATCGACAGCATTGCAGGCTAAATCGAATGTTTTTTATCATCTCACCCTAATTACTACAGGCTTAATAGCACTATACGTCTTGAGTTATATTTTGAGATATTATGTGCAACAGAAGCTAGAACTTTATTGGCGAGAGTGGCTCAACCAAAATTTTCTCCAGAGGTATTTTGACAATCGAGCTTACTACAAAATCAATAATAATAATAATAATAAACAAATCGATAACCCAGATGAACGCCTTTCTGAAGATATAGAATCTTTTGTGAGTAACACAATATTTTATTCCTTCGATTTAGGCGATACAGTTTTTAGAGGTTTTCTGTTTATTGACTCCCTTTGGAAAATCAATCATTTTTTTGTTTTCTTAACAATTACAATAGCAGCTATCCGCACTTTAATCAGTGTTTTGATTGGTAAATCTTTGATACCACTAAGAGATAAAAAACTCAAATTAAAACCTGACTTTCGCTATAGCTTAGTAAATGTTCGTAATAATAGCGAGACAATAGCATTCTATGGAGGAGAAGAACAAGAGTTAAAGGTGATTCGAGCGAAATTCCACACCCTTTTAGCCGTATTACACCAAACTATTCTACCTGAAAGTACTTTAAGTGCATTTGAGATTAGCATTTCTATTGGTTCTGGGTTAATCCCTCAGTTAATTCTAGCTCCTGAATATTTCGCTGGTAAGATCCAGTTTGGAGACATTGCTAGTTCTTTATCTGCTTTTGGAATTGTGCTTGGTGTTTTTAGTTGGTTTGCCAATTCTTTTGACGGTTTAACTTCCTACGCATCCGTTGTCAAACGTTTAGGAATATTTAAAGATTTTCTTGAGCAATCCGACCCTGTTATCCAGAAGGGAGAAGCTATCCAGACAATCATCGACCAACGGCTGGCTCTCAACCACTTGACTTTACAAACACCAGACTACAAACGAACTTTAGTCAAGAATCTCTCATTTGAAGTTGCTCCGGGAGAGGGAATTTTACTTATGGGAGCATCAGGGAGTGGAAAAAGCTCCATTTTGAGGGCTATCTCAGGTTTATGGAATAGTGGCTGTGGAAATATCTACCGCCCGCATCTATCAGAGATTTTTTTCCTACCTCAACGTCCTTATATGATTTTAGGAACACTACGCGCCCAATTACTATATCCTCATTATCAACAAAATATTACTGACGATCAACTCCAATTGATTTTGAACAAGGTTAATCTCAGTAATTTAGTAGAACAAGTAGGCGGTTTTGATACGGAAATAAACTGGACTGATATTTTATCTTTAGGTGAACAGCAAAGACTAGGATTTGCTCGGCTGATATTAGCTAATCCTGCTTATGCAGTTTTAGATGAACCTACTAGTGCATTAGATATTGATACTGAGAAGCAGTTATATGAGATGGTCAAAGACTCAAATACGACTTTTATTAGTGTCGGACATCGCCCAAACTTAGTTCAATATCACAAGTATGTTATCGAAATATTAGATCGAGGAAATTGGCGCATATTCTCCTCGTAAGTAGCCAATTGTGATTTAATATAAGGCGTTAGGAGTAAGTAATTAATTAATTAAAAAAATTAACAAAAAATAAAAACGCTCGCATTATAGAGGAGTAGAGGAGTATTCATGAGAAAACTATTTTGTCAGGTTGTACTGGGCTTAAGCCTGAGTATGATAGTCACTCTCTGCGCTGAAGAATTAGCTCTAAGTGCAGATATCAATAAAGTTAGTCCAACTCCACCCGAAAAATGTACTGACGCAAAATATAAACAAGGACACCAAGCTAGCGAATCTTTCCGACTCTATTACTTACGTTCAGCAGCAACAATTCAAACGATACTGAAAGAAATTGCTGAAGCAAATCCTTGTATAAAAGGTACTCTTATTGAAGCGCCGAGCGAAAATTTAATCGTCCTCTATGGCTTTCAGAAACAGAGGGAAGACTTAGAAAGAATTATAGCTACTCTAGACCTTCCTCGTGAACGAGTTAATCTGGAAATGTGGGGAATAGTTATATCGAGTAACAGCCCGAAGGACTTGGCTAAAGTCATGCGTAAAGTCAATCAAGAAATTGACCAGACTGAAAAATTAATGCAAGCTACTTATAAGACACTGGAACAATTCGCCCGCGAAATCAGCGATGACGACATAGACCCGGAATATCGCAGCTTATTGGAAAGGACTCTAGGATATCAGACAGCATTAGACAAAGACCGTCCTTCCCTATCGATGATGGATATATTACTGCGTATAAATGCAGCAAAAGACCCAATCGCCAATAATAATGGTGCTGCTAAAAAGCTTTGTCAACTTTTTCAAGGGGACGAATATAAACCCTATGTAGAGGCTTTAAAGTTAGAAAATAAAGTTCCCTTTGAGAACTATCTCACAGGGGGTTTGCTCCAAGAAAAGATTTCCCACCCTGACCCCAACTGTGAAGGAAGTATTAAAAACGGAGACAAAAGAGTATTGCTGGAAAGTTTGTATAAACGAATAGCAGTACTAAATTTTGCTCTCCAGTATTCAAATTTAGCAGACAACCCAGATAGTTTTGACCCCAGTTCCCTACAAGAATCTGCTGAAAGTTTGAATGCAATTTTAAATCCTCTCGTCAGTGCGATCAATCGTGATGTAGAAGATTTATTTATCGAACCAACTTTAGCCAACATTCAAAACATTGTCAGACAGGAAAAGAATGTGGACTATGCAGAAGTAGGTAAAACCAGTGTAGCGGGTTTAAATGGACTCCCATCAGTCGTTAGCTCAAAGTCAGTCAGTAGCTTTGAGGTAACTCCTCCTCTAAATGTAGCTGAATTGCTCAAAGGACAACTCACCCCAGGAGTCAATCCCTTTAATAATGTTCCTGTTTCATCTCTGGTAGATTTGACTGCTGACCTCAGCAAAGATAGAACATCATGGCAACAATTAACATCAGGTATCACACTTTCGATTACTCCTTCAGTGTTACGCAATAGTTCATCTGCTGAACTAAAGATTGATTTAACTACTGGACCAGACGCAAAAGATACGGCGACAGAACCAAAACAAATATCTCGTATTGTCCAGAATGACATAAATACAACTGTTTATGTTAACACTTTAGATATTTTTGCCCTTTCTACCTTCAATAGCCAAACTAGTATAGATGGAGGTCGAACTTATATCCCCATTATCGGTACAATTTGGCAAGGAATATTTAGTGATATCCCCGTCGTTGGGAATCTGTTCAGTTGGAAAAACAGTCCTAAAAATGTCCAGCATCAGAGTATCGTACTCACAAATTCTTTCATTGTTCCTACAGCAATGGGATTAGCTCCTTTGTATCAGAAACGAGTACAACAAGAAGATTTTTATCATCGCTGTCTCGAAGTTCAAAAATATATAAGTGGGCTGAAAGACAACGTTAATGGTAAAAAACCAACTTATGTTTTTAGTCAACCAATCTCTCCAGAGGATGAAAAGTCCCTAGATACATCTGTCTGCGCGGAGTAAGAATTTAGTTAGGAGCTTGGCAGGTTTTATCTTTTGCTCCCTTATCAAGGGTTTTTCGATAAACCATAACCATTTGATCCACAAAATTTTATCTTCAGTCCCTAGAAAAATTAGAAATTTATGCTTAATATGATTAGAGATGGTAAAAAATTGTAAACTAGATTAAGAATCCATCGAATTTTCTGCTTAAAGACAGTTACGGCATAACTCTCTTAAGCAATCATAAAACTCGTAATTATAAACCTTTGGAGATTTACTGTAATGACAATTGCAGTTGGACGCGCCTCTGCTAATAGAGGATGGTTTGACGTTCTAGACGACTGGTTGAAACGCGATCGCTTTGTCTTTGTCGGTTGGTCAGGAATTCTATTATTTCCCTGCGCCTTTTTGGCATTAGGCGGCTGGTTGACAGGTACAACCTTTGTTACTTCCTGGTACACCCATGGATTAGCTTCTTCCTACTTAGAAGGTGCTAACTTCCTCACCGTAGCAGTATCAACCCCAGCAGATAGCCTCGGACATTCCCTCTTATTGCTTTGGGGACCTGAAGCTCAAGGCGACCTCACCCGTTGGTTTCAATTGGGTGGTTTATGGCCTTTTGTCGCTCTACATGGAGCATTTGGTCTGATTGGTTTCATGTTGCGTCAATTTGAAATTGCGCGATTGATTGGCGTGCGTCCTTATAACGCATTGGCATTTTCTGGACCAATCGCTGTATTTGTCAGCGTATTCTTGATCTACCCCTTGGGACAATCCAGCTGGTTCTTTGCGCCCAGCTTTGGAGTAGCAGCAATTTTCCGCTTCCTCCTATTCCTCCAAGGTTTCCACAACTGGACACTCAACCCCTTTCACATGATGGGTGTTGCCGGAGTCTTGGGTGGTGCTCTTTTATGTGCTATTCATGGTGCGACAGTAGAAAATACTCTGTTTGAAGATGGTGAAGCAGCCAATACCTTCCGCGCTTTCAACCCCACCCAATCAGAAGAAACCTATTCCATGGTGACAGCAAACCGCTTCTGGTCACAGATATTCGGGATTGCTTTCTCCAACAAACGCTGGTTACACTTCTTCATGTTATTCGTCCCCGTCACTGGATTATGGATGAGTGCTGTAGGAATTGTCGGTTTAGCGTTGAACTTAAGGGCTTATGACTTTGTATCGCAAGAATTGCGAGCAGCAGAAGACCCTGAGTTTGAAACTTTCTATACCAAAAACATTTTGCTGAACGAGGGTATCCGCGCTTGGATGGCTCCTCAAGACCAACCCCACGAACAATTTATCTTCCCTGAAGAAGTACTACCTCGCGGTAATGCTCTCTAAGATAGTTGACGGTTGACAGTTGACGGTTAACCGTCAACTGTCAACATTTTTTGATTTTGTGTGAACTTTTACCGAATTTCTATGCTATAGTAATTTCAGGTCAAAAGCCCGGAGTAAAAATACTCTGAAACCTTGAAATTAAGACCACTTAGGCAACAAGGAGGTGATGCCCATGATAGAAAGTAGTAAATGTGTGGGTCATCAAGTTACTGTTAACTGGCTGTGTGCCGGAGCTGTTCTCTAGAAGTTAGCCTTAGTTTTTAAGATACTAAGTATAGCTTAATTGGCTGGGCTAAGTTCGGAGTTCCTTCCGGCAGTCTAGTTGTAACTTGAAGACCCGCTAGACCGCCCCCATTTGGATTATCTAATCTGAGTTGGGGCGGATAGTTTTTTATATATTTAGGTTGTTGAAATAGGGATTTAATTATATGGCGCAGTTACTTACAGAAACAGAAATTGCAGCGCAGGTTAGTTTAGTTCCAGGTTGGGTAGTTGAAGGGTCAACATTACAAGCTAATCGTAAATTTGTAGACTTTATTGCAGCAATTGAGTTTGTTAACAAATTAGTAGAGCCATCTGAGTCAGCTGGACATCATCCAGATCTAGAAATTTCTTATAACAAAGTAAAAATTACTTTGACAACCCATGATGCGGGTGGATTGACCCAAAAAGATTTTGACTTGGCGCAAGTAATTTCCCAAATCAGTTAATTCAAAAAGGATCAGCAAATTCATTTGTTCTTTAATTATGAGATTTCATCTGGGTTGATCCCCATAGCTCGTAACCTCTCTGCTAGTTTTTCTGCGCGTTCATTAGCAACCAGTATGTGTTGGCGTTGGATTTCAACTTGTTGACGCTGAATTTCAACCTGTTGACGTTGAATTTCAACTTGTTGGCGTTCAATTTCTATTGCTTCAACTCCGGTAGGAATTACCTGACCATTCTGAGTACACCAGCGTAACCATAATCTTGATACTTGTTCTTCATATTCTCCCATCCATAAGGTTAAACCTAACCCTACTCCGTTTAGCCAAATTGATTCGCCAACATTAACTATTCCAGCTGATGGAGTTAGTTCTCTATATCCCTCTGGTGATATTACCCAGACTCTCAGTAGAGCACCATTCATATCAGTTTGCTTTTGAATCAATTGTAATGGGTCAAATACAACATAGTAGCGGACACCAATTAGTTCATAGATATCTTTTTTACAAACTGTAATTCCATCTGCTCGCGCTCTGGTACTCAGAGTTAGTTCATTACCGTATTTGTTGGAAACAACTTCAACACAGACATCGGGAACTTTGCCAAATTCCCAAACGAAATAGAAGCGATTTTTCTTTTGAGAAAAATCTGCTGCTCTTTGGACACCCAGACTAAGGAAAGCATCTGGAACAATGGGTTCGGTTTTGACCTGGTAGAATAACCCGACATTGGCAGCAGCTAGAAATGGTCTTGGTAAAATTTGAGAAGTGTATAGAGGTTCTACAAGTAAGCGTTGCTGTTCTTCTGATTGAAAATTATCCACGGGTATATCATCTTCGGTAACAATATGGCTAATGTCAATTTCAGTGGGGATATCTTCTGTATCATCTTCAGTTAAGATGTCTTGAGTGTCGATGACTTTCTGTGATGTCATAATTTCTCTGCTTTGAACAACTTAACTATTATGGTAATACTTTTGAAAATTTATTTTAATTTTATTTTATTTTAATTTTATTTTAATTTTATTTTAATTTTATTTTAATCGGCGATCGCAGAACACGATCGCAACTTGAAAATGATGGATGTGAAATAAGGTTTCAGATGGTAGCGATATTTTTTTTAGTGGCTACTTATAAGACTTTTTAGAAAATCGTGTTGTTGTGGATCAAGACGAATTATTTCATCCGTTGCTTTTCCTACTATATATCCTTGAACATATCGAATACCAAGTTTATATAATTTTCCTAACGTTACTGGACTTGCGGTATCAAATCCTTCAATAACTACTTTTGGAGCATTTAAACATCGTTCACTTACTAAATCGAGAATGAACCCACATATAATATTAATAGAACCAGGATTAATAGCTTCTTGTTGAAGTGTATCTCGATCAATTTTTACATGAGCAGGGGTCAATCCAATGAGCCTATTTATTGAAGAATAACCAACACCAAAATCATCAATAGCAAACCCAATCTTCAAATAACGCACATATTTTTTTAATTCTTTCTGAAATACCTCTAGAGTATCTGGTAGTGGTAATTTTTCAGAAATCTCAAGTACTAATTTTTCAGGTTGGATAAGTTCTTCATTAGCCAAAACTTCTTTTACTGCATTGAAATATGCTTCATGCATCAAAGATTCTGGATATACATTAACTGATAATTCTTGCATGTCCTCACTTCTTTGCCTTCCTGAAACACTAGTATAGGCTTTACAAAAAGAATGGACGGCTTTTCGCAGAAAAAATATATCAAGTTCCAGCATAAAGTGGAGACCCCAAAGCTCTGCAGCATTAAACAGATCATTAGGAGCAGAACTAATTTCTGGATCACGAGCCAAAGCCTCCCAGCTATGGATATATGGACTTTTCGGACTTAAATATAGAATTGGTTGAAAATGAATTATCATTTCATGAAGACGCTCATGAAATAATTGGAATCTACGCTCATAAAGTTCGACAGAAACATATCCATAGGTTTTTTTTAGATCATCAATAATAGCGGCTTCAAGTAAAGAGATATTTACAAAACTCAACTCATAAGTTGCAGAATATAAAGATCCTAAAATACGCCCGTAAACTTCACCCAAAAAGTATGAGTCTTTATTTAATCCACAAATAATCATTAAATCCATAGTTGACTTAGAAGGTAAAGGTACAAACATAAATACCTTAGTTGTATCTTTTTCTTCATAAGCAAGAGACGAACCATGATAATTCCGACTAAAGATATTTTTCTTTATAGAAATAATTGGCAGAATTTGCACTATTATATTTTCAATATAATTACTTTGGCTTACTTCTTGTAACTTGAAATTGCTTTGCGCCCGAATAATCCAATCTTTTTCAGTTTGTCGAATTACAGCTACAAACTCAGCCTCACAGGTAAAGCGAACTGCCTCTAGAACTCTACTTTCTAGACTAGAAATTGGAAAATCATTTTCTAAGAATTGTATTAACCTATCAATAAAATCTTTATAAGATTCAAATGGATTGTTTAAAGGGTTAAATTTAAGAGTATCTTGAAAATTTGATAATGTTTTAGAAATAGTTAAAGCAGTTTGTTTTGGGGTATTTTCATATTCCCAGCGAGGAGAAGACTTAGCAATAACAATTCGTCCATAATCTTGTCCATATCTTCCTGGCAATTGCTTAGAAGGTGCATGATTACGTATATAAGCTAACAAACTATCGACAGTTACTTCACCAGTATCTTGTTCAATAGCTCCTCCTTTTAAACCCTGAATTAGATAGTGTGTAAAAATACTATTTGTAAATTCTTTACTTTCATAAGAATGTTGTTCTGGTGGACATGAAACTATTGCAACTCGACCATTTTCTTTAGGAAATAATCCTTTATCAATCAATTTATCCTCTGTCTGTATTTTGGTAACACCAGTAGTTATTCCTTTATTAAACGAAGGTACAAATGCCCCACTATGACAGCTATCTAAAATAAAAAGAACATATTTCGCAGGAGAATTTAAAAAAATATCTTCATATAATTCATCCATTCTTAATCCTGCTCTTCTATTTTTAGTAAGTAGATTTGTAACATCTACATCATAAGTAGCCAAATAAGCTTTTCGATGTTGTTCTCCTAAAAGAAACCCATGTCCTGAAAAATAGACTAAAACAGTATCATTACTAGTGACCTTTGTTACTATTTTCTGAAAAAGTATTTCGCGTACATGATTTGTAGTTGCATTTCCTCCTAGTAGCAAAGTTACATTTTCCGGTAAAAAAATACCAGTTTCAGAATTGGTTAAAACTTCAGCTAAATCTTGGCAATCTTTCTCTGCATACTGAAGGTCTGGTAAATTTTGAGAATCAGTATAAGTATTGATTCCTATTAAAACAGCATGGCCGGTTCCATTAACATTCACCTGTTGTAAACTCCGAACTTACTACAATTAGGGTAACACTTGGTTCATCTCCATTTAGACTACTATAGCAAGAACTGAAACCACTTGTGACCATCCCTTCTGGTACTGAATATCATTATGTTCTAGGATATATTAGCAAACTTCACGTTAAACTGAATATTCAATAGTGAATATATATGGTGAAAGCCTTGTGACTACACCTGATAAAAAGCTACGTGTCTTTACATAAATTACTGGATCTATATTTTAGAGCTACTTTATGACGAAACAATCATCTTTAAGCGAAAAAAAAGGCTACTACCGCTATCATCCTCATGGATTACACAAGGGAGCAGCTCGGTTATTTCCCTATACGGGTGAAGATGGTAGTGCTCGCTATGTGGTAAATCAACTTTATCAAAATCTCCTGAATCAAGGAAAACTCTCGGTTCCCTGGAGTTTATTCCTAGCCCAGATAAAGCAGACTATGGGTGAGCTAGAGTCAAAATGGCAAGATGTATCAACTCTATTAGTAGACTGTAAAATATTTCAATCGGACTGGTTTAATTTTGACCTACCACCTGGTGAACAGTTAAATAGCAATTATGTCCAGGAAAAACGTCAGCTACTCCTCCAAATTTGGGTAGCGATCGCCTACACCAAAGTTAGAAGTGCAAATCTGTCAGCTAGTCAAAGGAATCAAAAACAACGACAATTGTTTTTTCCAGCTTTAGCAAAAGCAGGTTTTGCGCATCCGATTCCAAGGGTTACAGAGATTTATGAACGCTGTGGAGGGTTAAGCGATCGCGAATTCGTGCGTCAAAGATTAGCTGGAGCTAATCCCATGGTGATACGGCGCGTACAAACAATCGATAAAGAGTTGATTCAAGCTTTAGGGAGCCAAACTTATAAATTGGCGAATGGGAATAATATTGATTTACTCAAATCAGCTGGGGAAAATCGCTTGTTTATCGCTGACTATCCATTATTCCAGGATTTAAAGATTACTGATTTACAACCAGGAAAATATCTGGGTAGTCCTAAAGCTATATTCTACCATCACGAGCGTGGATTAGAGCCAGTCTTGATAGAATTATGCAAAGGAAGAGTAGTGACTCCAGCGATTACAGGTGGTGAAGCTGATGATTGGGCGAAAGCAAAGCTCTATTTTCAGTCTGCTGATGCTACCCATCATCAACTGATATCGCATTTATGTTATACCCATTTAGCGATGGAAGCATTTGCGATCGCCACTGCGAGACAATTACCCAATAACCATCCAGTCTTTTCCCTACTTTCGCCCCATTTTCAATTTTTAATAGCGATTAATCATCAACTCCTAGCATCTAGCTCACCGTTGGTGGAGTTAATCGCGCTAAACGAAGAGACAATAGAGAAATTGTCCAACATTGCTTATCGACAAAAATCTTTTTGGTATTACTCCTTATTGAATGATATCGAAGTCCGGGGAATTGAACCGCAGTTGTTACCGGATTTTCCTTATCGAGATGATGCTTTGCTCTTGTGGGAAGCGATCGCCAAATATACAACACGTTATTTACAACGTTACTATCCAGATGACAAAGCAGTGATTCAGGATATTTATCTCCAAGCTTGGGCGGATGAATTAAGTACACCATTAAACCAGCGTCCCCATTCAGATTTTCCTCCGGTTCCCCAATGGTTACCCCAAGATTGGATAACTTTGTCTGGGATTGAACCTGAAGAATTACCCTCTTATCCTCGCGTACCTGGTTTCACTAAAATTGGCAGTCTACAACAACTTATCGATATTGCAACTATCATAATTTTCACCTGTGGACCACAACATGCAGCTATAAACGCCAGTCAATTTGACTACTTTGGTTATGTCCCCAACGCTCCTCTAGCTATTTATAGCCGACCAGAAACATCCACTAGTTTAGAGCAACTCCTCCCTCCACCCGAACAAGACTTGTTGCAAATGCAATTAACATCTACCCTGAGTGGGATTTCTTGGGGAAATTTGGGTAGTTCTGATCTAATTCACTATGCAGACCAAAACGACAGACAAATTCTTGCCCAATTCCAAGATGATTTACGGGAAATCACAGGTAAAATACAGCTGCGGAATCAGCAGAGACTAATCAATACCAACTTTGATTATCCCTATCTCTTGCCGAATAATATTCCTAATAGTATTAATGTGTAGGGTGGGGTGTAGCGGAGCCGGAGACGCTCCGCCTCCGGGGTGTAGGACTAGTCCTGTTCCCTATTCCCTGTTCCCTGTTCTATTTTGACCCTAAGATAAACAGACTCATTAAAGTACCACTGTTCCACAGGGCGTGGACTAGCATAGAAGTAAGTAGGTTGCGGGAGCGGGTATAAACTACTCCTAAGACTATTCCCAAGGTGGTGAGGGGGAAAATTTCTGACAAACTCAGGTGAGCGATCGCAAACAACAAACTGCTTACCAGAATTGCTCCCCAAACAGGTAAATAACGAGTCAGAGAAGGTAATAAAAAACCGCGAAATAGGAGTTCTTCAAAAAATGGGGCGCAAATTGCCGCAGTGACAAAAAATATTAACAAAGCTACAACATCTTGACTTTCTAAAGCCAGTTGTAATAGAGGATTACTACCACCGTTACCTTGCCATATTTGTTGATTAATTAATGAAACTACAACTATTATTGGTAAAGCTACACAATAACCTCCAAATCCCCATAACAAACTACTACCTGTAAAGTCAAAACGAAACCAAGATGCTGATAAAGGAAAGAATCGTTTGATCGAAAAATAGAGGACTAATAATGCTCCAGCAGAAATTAACAGGTAGCTAACTAAAACAGAAAAGGCTTCAATCCGAGCATTATTTATAGCCTGAGGAAGGGGCAAAATTTCTAAAATTAGTGGGATAAATAATTGTCCCATCAAGAAAAACCCAAGGACAAAAACCTGCAAAACTGTTTCTCCAGTCCAAGGTGTTAACCAACGCTCGCCTGCGTTTTGTGCTAATAAAGCATTTTTTCCTTTCAGTAGCAGTTGACCCACCAGAAAAACTAGTAGGATCGACCCAATTAAGGCGGCTAAACTGGGAATAATGGCGATGATAGCTAATTTTACTATAGCTCTAGTTGCTTCTATTTGCTGTTCGGCTTGAACTTTCGATAAAGCATCTTGTCTTTGCTGGAGTTGGTATAGTTGAGTTAAAGCAGTAGATTTGAACCAACCTGTTAAGTTTTGTTGGAGCGATTGTTGAGCATTGGGGAGTACTTTTGGGGAATTATCCCAGATAGCACTTAAAACTTCAGCAGTTTTTTGCAGATGAGAATCCACATTTATCTGTGATTGTAATTTCTGCCAAATTTTCAGAGCGCTATCTGTATCTCCCTGCTGTGCTTGTAGGATTCCCAAATGTAGCCCTAATTCACCATCCAGTTTTTGTAGTTGACTAATTGACTGTTGTAATTCTACTTCATCTTTTTGGCTAGAGGCTTCCAGAGGTATATGTATAGGAGAATACAGTTTTGCTAGTTGTTTATCAGCTTTATTTAAACTTTTTTCAACCGATTCAATAGCTTCTTGATAATCCTTTTTCGCACTTTCTATGGGTCTATCCCCTAGTACTGCGTTTTGAAGCAAGTGAAAATTCTGGTCTTGACCATTTGCTGGTTGCCATGCTTGTGCTTGCAATATAATATCAGTCTGATAAAGTTCCAGGCGACTCTGGAACTGAGGCTTTTGCCAACTATCAATTAAAGACCCAATGGACAATAAGGCTGCTAAAAGTGTCAACCCAATCAAAAGTAACCGTTTGAGTGTCATCTATCCCCCTTTGATGAACTAGTAAAGGGCATATGAAGCTTTGAAAATTATCGCAAGAAAACGCAGGGGTGCGGAAAATATAGAAAAAGAGATAGGGGTGAAGGAAATTTCACCCCTATCTTCCCCTCTAAAATAAGATTTAGCAGTAATATCTACTTAACATTTACTCTCAACATTTACTCAAATCGATTAACTGAACTTACCAGTTGGGAGCTAGCCAAACTTGGTGCTTTCAAGACTTGCGAAAATAAATTAGTTGATTTTTGACCAGCGATAACTGGTAGAACCTGGCGAGCATGGACAGCCACTTCCACTGTCTTCACGTCATAACTCTCAGTTAATAACTTGGGATAAACACCAATCCCAATAATCGGCACCAGTAAAGCACCTGCGATTAACAATTCTCTTGGCTTAATATCAGGTGTAACAGCATCCAAATGTAATTCCTCGCTCTGTTGACCGTAAAATACTTGACGCAACATGGAGAGTAAATAAATTGGTGTTAAAATTACACCGACTGCTGATAAGACAATCACCAAAATTTTGAAACTAGAGCTATAAACGTCGCTGGTCGCTATACCTAAGAAGACCATTAATTCGCCTGCAAATCCACTCATACTGGGTAGGGCTAGAGAAGCCATGGCACCAGCAGTAAATAGAGCAAAAGTTTTGGGCATTGTCTGCGCCATACCGCCCATTTTATCCATGATTAAGGTGTGAGTCCTTTCATATGTCACACCAGATAAGAAGAACAGGGTAGCAGCAATCAAACCATGAGATACCATTTGCAGTAATGCACCACTAATCCCTAACTCTGTATAAGAAGATAGACCAATCAGCACAAAACCCATATGGGCAATGGAGGAATAAGCCAAACGGCGTTTGAGGTTAGTTTGAGCAAAGGCGCAGCAAGCACCGTAAACAATGTTAACTACACCTAAGATGGCTAAAATTGGGGCAAAAGTTACATGAGCATTGGCTAACATTTCCATGTTGAACCGAATCAGACCATAACCACCCATCTTTAACAGTACACCAGCCAAAATCATGGAACCAGGTGCAGGTGCTTCACCATGAGCATCTGGTAACCAAGTGTGTAGGGGGAAAATGGGTAACTTGACGCCATAGGCAATCAAGAAACAACCATACAGTAGAAGTTCTAGATATTGGGGATATTCTTTCATTCCCAACTCTGTCATATTAAAGGTGAAGTTATCACCAGTAAACGCCATGGCAAAAGCCGCTATCAAGATGAATATTGATGCCGCAGCGGTGTAAATAATGAATTTAGTTGCTGCATAGCGGCGATTAGCGGCTCCCCAAATAGAAATCAGCAAGTAAACAGGTACTAACTCGATTTCCCACATCAGGAAGAATAACAGTAAGTCTTGAGCTAGGAAGACACCTAACTGGGCGCTGTACATCATCAGCATCAACCCATAAAATAATCGCGGCTTGTTGGTAACTTTCCAAGCCGCGAAAATCGCTAGAGTATTGATTAAGCCTGTTAACAATATCAAGGGCATTGATAAGCCATCAACACCTATTGTCCAATGTAAACCTATCTGTGGTATCCAATTATAGTCTTCTATAAGTTGCAGTTTTGAACTGTGAAAGTCATACCCTTGCCATAAGGCAAAAATCATCAGGGCAAAATCTGCAAGAGCTACTCCTAAACCATACCACCGAATAGTTCTACCTTCTTTATCTGGAATAAAGGGAATGGCTGCAACTGCCATTACGGGTAGAAAAGTAATTATTGATAACCAAGGCGCTTCCATAGCATTTATCACTGCTAACAATTATTTTTTTCCGAGCGCGGAGGCGGAGTGTCTCCGACTCCGATCGATTTCGCTTTTAATTACATTATATTAAGGAATCATGAGTTTTGTAAATATTTTTTTGGGTCTTTTTGGGTCTTTTTGGATTTTTCGCCCAAATCAGCCCTGGTTTTTGGTTTAGATAAGAATAAATACTTAGGGAAAATTGCAGCTTTTCTAGCTTATATGTAAAGTTTCATTGCGTCAACAAAAAAACGGTGCTGTTAATCACCGTTTTTAGACATTATTTTTTGTTTTGTAAGTTACTTGTGGTTTTAGTGGCTGGGTTAATTTACAGAACTACCGCACCTTGAGTATCTAAAGTCAGCGATCGCACTACAGATTTAATGCCTTCTTTTTGCCAAGCCATTTCCATTGCGGTTGCAACTTGTTGGGCGTAAGTTGTGTCAGCTAAAGCTAACAAAGTTGGACCAGCACCGCTAATTACCATACCGTAAGCACCATTGGACATAGCAGCCCTATGGACTGAATCATAACCAGGGATTAAAGCTTGACGATAGGGCTGATGTAACTGGTCTTGTAAGGCTGCTTTCAACCAATCTTCCCGATTAGTGGCTAAAGCGCGGATCAATAATCCTAAATGGGAAGTATTGAAAATCGCCGCCTTGTGAGTGACTTCTGTGGGTAAAACCCGCCGCGCTTCGGGGGTGGATAACTCAAAATGAGGAATCGCCAGTACTGGAATAATATGGTGATGCCAAGTAATGTCACAAATTTCCCATTTGTGAGAGTTATAGCTAGTAGCGACTAGACGACATCCACCCAACATAGCTGGTACCACATTATCAGGATGTCCTTCGATGGCGATCGCCAAATCAATTAATTTGGACAAAGATAGACGCAAGCCAGCAAATTGATTAGCCGCCATTAGTCCACCAACAATTGCTGTTGCTGAACTTCCCAAACCGCGTGCTAAAGGCACTCCTAACTCAATATCAATTTTCACCCTCGGAGGTGTCTGATTTATATATTCATATAATTTGAGAAAAGATTGATATAGCAGATTAGTTTGATCAGACTCAACTCGTTGGCACTCCGGGCCTGAAACCTGAATAATTAAACTACCAGTATCAACACAGGTGAATTTAAACTGGTTGTAGAGTCTTAAAGCTGCGCCAATGCAGTCAAAACCAGGTCCTAAATTAGCAGTTGTGGCGGGAACTTTAACAGTAACGTTAGAAACAACAGACATTTAATTTAGTTGATATTTCAAATTCCAAGCAGAAATTAGTAATCAAATCTATTGACTAGCATCTCATAGAATGGTTGTCCTGTGTGAGGTGACATTGCCAGTATATATTGTTCTTGGTCTGAAAAGGAGAGCAATTAGCGAATCGTTGCTTTCCTTTCTGCGGCTCTCTATGGGACTAGATAGCAATACTTTGAGGAATGCGAGAAGGTAGCAGATAAGTATATGGCTGCGCTAGGGGTGCGTTGCGTGTGGATATTTTCGTTTCTATTTCTTGGAGACAAGTGCGGAATCTCTCAAACGCTTGTTGAGCAGCGTAGTCAATCAAAGGATTTTGCATAGTCAACAAGCTGTCACTAGTGATTGGAGGAGCTAAAGTTAACAACTTAACTAGGACAATTTGCTTGATACTTTGTAAACGATTTGGCAGTCTTTCTACTAGCGCAGCTTGATTGGGACTACTATCAGCAACCAAATCATCACCAGGCTTATATAGTGCAAATGGATTATTAGGAACCCATGCAGCATAGTCGTACTGACCAAAATTCACAGCTGAATGTTGAGCAGTGGCGATAAAGATAATAGTAGTAGCGAGGTCAATTAGATCATCTATACTACTCAAATTATTCTCTTTGTCAGGAGGTAGTAAGCCTTTAATATTGCCAAACCTGATTAATTCTTCTTTCCACAATTGCAGTTGCTGATCGCTAAGGATGTCCGCATCACTCATGTAATGCATTTTCAAAACATCGCCCACATAATTTTTAATCGCATCCCAAATCAACACCGCATCATCACGATAATAGTAACTCGGTAAAGCATCAACTTGACGTACTGCTAAATTATAGGGTAAAGCCAATTGATAAAACAGGAGTTGAGGATAATCTTTTTGATAACCATTGTATCCTCGATTCAGCAATTCATTAGAAGCTGTGTATCCCAAAGACCCTGTTTTATCAAAGAAACCACCTCTTCCGAGAAAAGTGCTCCGAGCCATATTATTGATCGCGCATGTATTGAAGTAGTGAGGTGTTAATAGTTGATATAAAATGTGCTGTGGGGATAATTTACGGTGTGTACTAACTGCGAACGGTTCAATAATTAAATGAGTTTGTAACAAATGAGATACAATTCCCTGAAAAGCAGCATCTGCACTACTTACAGTTATTTTTGCAGCTAACCAATCTTCAGCTGATGAGTTAGGGGTAAAAATGCGGTTATAGTTTTGATTGCTGGGGTTATACTCTAATTTGATCGCTATGGGGACTAGTTGCTGCTGATCGTTGATATAGAGAAGACAAATAGGCGATTGGATATATCTACCTAATTGGTCTTGTAATTCAGCATTTGCAATCCGTTCAAATATCTTATACTCCAAAATATACAAACGATTTCCTGCTAAAGCTTGTTGTAAATTAATTTGCTGGTGATTTTCTCCAGGATTTATGATTTGTTCAGTCACAGGGAATTTTCCTTGTGGGTCAATATCCTCTGGTTGACATTTACGAATCAATACGGGATTCATCCCCTGAAGTCGCTGACGACCAAACTCTACATCTGAATCCCAGTAATTAGAGACTTTGGGTTTTTCTAAAAAAGTCCAAGGTCTAAAAAAAGAGTTAAAGTCTTTTAAATTTTGCCAATTATTAAATTCTGCAAAAATAGCTTTTAATCCCAAATCTACCGTCCCAATAAAGACTAATTCCCCTTTGATAAATTTCTGGAACAAGTAAGGGAATAAATGCAGGAATTGAGCTATTAACAAACCCAGGATTCCTTTCAAGGCTGTAAACAGAAGAATCAAAATTTTCTTACTATTAAAGCCTTCTTTTGCTGGTAACCCTTGGAGATGACCAGGTAGTTGAAAAGGGTTTGTTGATGATTTGTCCCATTGATAAGTTTTTTCTCCAGTATCCTGATTCTGTATAACCATAGTTCCTATCCGTCCAAGTTATTAAAATCAACTTGGATTATATGATATTTACAGACATCGACTAAGTTAATTTTTTTGAATTTCCCAATTTGTTAGCTGGTCTACAGGCAAATAATTGGTAAAATTAGTCTGTATTGGGCAGACAACATGACTTGCGATCGCAGTCAAATTGGGGATAATTACTGCTAGATACTTCTAAATGAATCCGGTATTCAGGAGAAAACACTTAGCTAGTAGGTATCAACAAGGCTCAGAAGTCAAGATTTGTCTTTACTACTGAAATTGATGATGTTAATTTTTTTGATTAAAGCTATTTGGTATAAAATAGCTGTGTATGTTGTAGTTGAACGAATATGACAATGAACATATCGAGGAAAGGAATTATTTTTTCATTGGCTGGTTTGATTGCTTCCAGCCTGTTATTTGATTTCTTCTATTATTATTTGCCATGGATTTTATCTCACTCGTCGGTTTCGGGAAATACCCCAGTAGTTTTATTTACTTTAGTTATCTGCTTTATTATTATTTTCGAGGAAGTTTTTGTTAAACTAGCTTTGATAAAAAATCTCCCGGATAAAATTAGATATAAGCCAGTAGAATTAGAGTCTATTACTCAAATCGATCAAGCTAAATTAAGGGATTATTCAGAAGATTTAAAATCGCTTGGATTTAATATACTCCTGGATTCACAACAAAATATAAACTTTTTTTCCAGAATTTTTGTCAATCCTGAACTTTGTTGCTTTGCATTTTTGATGCAAAATATAGACCTTACTTGCTCAATCGAATGCTGTTTAGAACAGGGATGGTCAATCTCGATTAATAACGGTTTACCTAACAAATTTGCTGCAACAGGATATGCATTCAATCGTCTTCCCAGAGCAGTAAAGATCAAAATACCAGATGCTACTCCACATCAAATGTCGCAATCTTTTTTGCAAATACGTCAGCAGATGATGGAAGACTTGCAAGTTAATATTATTTCAGATTTATCTTTAGAGACATATCAGGAAATAGGAAAACAACAACTACAATTAATCAAGCAAGCTATCTGGCGTAAAAGTATCATCCAGAGTAGACTAGAACACTATTTCTATCGGCGATCGCCCAAATTAGAGTGGTATGGTGATTATACTAAATTTGTCAAGCAGAGGAAATGCCAAAACGCCAAGCGTCCTAAATCCCACTAAATCCCACTAAATCCTAAATATTGGATATCAATTTATTATCTGGATTATTGTCATTTTGCAACATCAACACATCTTCATATATTAAATTGACCGGAATCGTTAAACCCACGCTCGTCAATTCAATATCATCTCCTTCGACATAGGGGATAAACGTCCATTCTCCTGCTTGACTCCGCCGAAAGAGATCGACAAACTTAGTTTCAGACCCAACTAGAACGTACTCTTGCAAACTTTCTAAACGGCGGTAGAGAGAGAATTTCTCTCCTCTATCATAGGCTTCAGTACCGGGAGATAAGACTTCAATAATCAAGCAGGGATAACGAGAGAATTTTTGGGCGGTCCAGTCTCGCTGATCGCAGGTGACGCTGACATCAGGATAAACAAAGGGTCCGGTGTCTGTGATTCCCACTTTTGCATCTGAGTTCCTCACTTTGCAGCGTCTTTGTAGAGATTGGCGCAGGAGACTGGCAAGATTCAGCGCAATATCAGCATGGGGTAACGATCCACCTGTCATAGCGAAGACTTGCCCATCAAAATATTCATAGCGTATATCTTGCTGCGCTTCCCACTCAAAATATTCCTGTGGGGTTAGATGGGGAATTTTATGGGTAGCAAGCATGTGCAAAACTCTAATTTGGCATGTTGTTTCTTCTTCATTATAAAGGAGTTGGAACTGAAAGGAGTGGGCGATCGCACTGCTTTGGTATAATCAACGTAAGAGATACAGCTAATTTAACTCTGGAAAATACACCCGCAGAAGTTCGTTCAATCATTAAAACTCTCAAAAATAGAGCAATTAAGGAGAGCAATATGGCTTTTAGTAATTTCAAAACTATAGGTGAAGTACTTAAAACGTTTCAGGTTACATACACACAAGTCAATTTCATTAACGAAACACTGTTTAATGTTTCAGATCATTTCCGCCAAGATTTAGAAACTACTATGGAGTATGGTGTAGTTGATAGTTCAGAATTTGCTATCTGTGAAAATCTCATTTATCCAATTCTTAAAGAAGTCTGGAAAAACTACCTAAACGATTTTATTTTGTGGAGTCATCATTCATTAAATTACGATGAAAAACTATCAGGCTTTCCTGAATATATTTTAGCTAAACGCTCACCTTTAGGAAAAGTTGTCTTTGATAAACCATACTTTATTTTAGTTGAGGCAAAACAAGATAATTTTGAGACAGGATGGGCGCAATGTTTAGCAGAAATGATTGCGGCTCACCGATTAAATGAAGAATATAAAATTACTATTTTTGGTATTGTTTCTAATGGTGAAGCCTGGCAATTTGGTAAATTAAAAGATGATCATTTTACTAGAAATAATATCTTTTATAGTATTTACGAGATAGAAAAGCTATTCAATGTTGTTAATTTTGTCTTCCAAGAATGTGAATTACAGCTACGTCTGAATTACCATCTGTAAGGTGGTTCATTTTTAATAGAATCCTTAAAACGTTCAAGAAAACGAGCCCGTTCCTCAGTGGTCAACCCCTCCTCTCGTTTGGGTGCCTCTTTTGATTGTATAGTAAATTATAGCTGAACCTGATTGCGATCGCCACTAATGCTAGATTGAAAACAATTAAAATTGACTTTATAGGAATATTAATCTTTACTCCTTCTATATAAACGGATAACTTATCGCTAAATGGTGAAACTTCTCAGCAATAATAATGAGAACTAATACCGATTTTTGGTGCTATTTGATAGCATTTTTTTAGGAAAAAATATACTCTTGACAGCTTGTCTCAAATTATATAATCTTTGTGTTATATGATCGGTCTCTTATTGCCTAAAAATTTGGTTAAGTTAATTTTCTCAGTAGTCGGAACTCTGTAAACTCCATTAAGTCAATTATATGATTTTTGGCTAGAGTAATAGAATTCATCAGTAAGTGAATTTCAATGGTAGTCAGATTTTTTAATTTCTCAGTTTTGAGATTTCCAGGGGGAAAAACTCATGAATCTCATCCTAAAGATAGAGGAGGAGATACATTTCAGATTCTACTATTGAGGAAATATTCAACAGACGTTCTCGCCTAGCACTAGTTGCTATAGGAGATAACGGAGTTGAATGCTAAATTATCTCCCGTTGTGGCCGTGCGGTGAACCAGCGCTGTAGGCGGGTTTCCCGACGTAGGCGACTGGTGAACCCAGAGGGCTACGGCGGGAGATAATTTGGCTATTTTTCAGTTTAATTATAGGGATTTTACTATTCCCTGTTCCCCGTTCCCTGTTCCCTCATTATTCAGATTCTCCGATTGAATCATCTTGACTACCTCATCAACAGCGATCGCTCCCAATTCCCCGTGAGAGCGAGTGCGAATATTCAAACTATTGGTTTCCACTTCCTTCGCTCCCACTACAGCCATAACGGGAATTTTGTCTTTTTCCGCATTGCGAATCAACTTACCCAGGCGATCGCCACTCACGTCCACTTCAGCCCGGATACCCAAACGCAGCATTTGTCTAGCGACATCTTGAGTAAATTCTAGCTGAACCTCACCCACAGGTAATAAGCGAATTTGTACAGGCGCTAACCATAAAGGGAAATCTCCCGCATATTCCTCAATCAGAATCCCAATCAACCTTTCCAAAGAACCAAAGGGCGCACGATGAATCATTACAGGACGTTTGCGCACACCATCATCCGCTACATATTCTAAATCAAAACGCTCTGGTAAATTATAATCTACTTGTACCGTTCCTAATTGCCATTCACGTTCTAAAGCATCGCTAAAAATAAAATCTAGTTTAGGACCATAAAAAGCAGCTTCGCCAATTCCCTCAAAATGCTCCATTCCCAATTTTTCTACAGCTCGACGAATAGCTCCCTCGGCTTTTTCCCAAACTTCATCACTCCCAATATACTTATCACTAGTCGGGTCACGGAAACTGAGTCTAGCTTTAAAATTTTTCAGTTGCAATTTGCGGAAAACAGCTAAAGTCAAGTCAACTACATTTAGAAACTCCTCATCTAGCTGTTCTGGAGTGACAAACAAATGGGAATCATCTACTGTAAAACCCCTGACCCTAGTTAATCCGCCTAATTCTCCCGACTGCTCATAGCGGTAAACCGTACCAAATTCCGCCAAGCGCATTGGTAGCTCCCGATAAGAACGCAATTCACTTTTATATATTTGGATATGGAAAGGACAATTCATCGGCTTGAGGACAAACCCTTGCTCTAAAGCAGCAGCAGCTTCATCCTCCGCCATCAAAGGAAACATATCTTCTTTATACTTCTGCCAATGTCCAGAAGTTTTAAATAAATCTACCCTAGCAATATGAGGAGTTACCACAGGTAAATATCCCCGTTTGAGTTGTTCCTGTTTGAGGAAATCCTCTAAAATACTCCTCAACAAAGTACCTTTGGGAGTCCATAAAGGTAAACCCGGACCTACTTGGTCAGAAAAGATAAACAATCCCAGTTCTTTCCCTAACTTGCGATGGTCGCGCCGTAAAGCTTCCTCTTTTCGTCGCTTGTATTCAGCTAACTGCTCTGGTGTTTCCCAAGCAGTAGCGTAAATACGTTGTAGTTGTGCCTTGGTTTCATCTCCACGCCAATAAGCACCAGCCACGCTTTCCAACTCAATGGCTTTCGGGTTGATTTGACTAGTATTTTCTAAATGAGGTCCCGCACATAAATCCCACCATTCAGCCCCTAGATGATAAATCGTAATTGGTTCTGATTTGATATCTCCCAGTATTTCCAGTTTATAAGGTTCCGAGATTGCTTGAATCCGCTGTTCTGCTTCTAAACGGCTAACTTCTTCTCTGACCACTGGTAATTTCCGGTTAATGATTTTCACCATCTCCTTGTGGATGGCTTTCAGGTCCTTATCGCTGAACGGCTCTGGATTGTCAAAGTCATAATAAAATCCATTTTCAATCACTGGACCAATTGTGACTTGCGCTTGGGGAAATAGTTTTTGCACAGCCATCGCCATGACATGAGAGGCGGTATGACGAATGTTTTTTAATGTCTCTGATTCGCTGTTTTTTGGTAAATAGGTTTTTGGTGGCTTTTCTACTGATTGGGCTTCTAGATTAGGGGACATACGAACGGAAGAAGGGTGTAGGGTGTGGGGTGTAGGGTGTAGGGGAAGAGAAAGAGTTACAGGAATTAAACAAAAAATAACGCATTCACTACACCCTACACTCTTCTTCCTCTTTCTTCAACCCTACACCCCACACCCTACACCCTACACCCTGCTTTTTTCTCAGATAATTGTTAAGAATTATGAAAAATGTTAATATTAAGAAGAACTTTTGCAATATGCTTCTCATATATGGGGAACCCGAATCTACCCAACACTGAACTGCTTAAAGCCGTGTTGGAACCTTTATTAGATGATTTTCAGTACTGGTTTGATTATGCCTACCAACTCTTGGAAAATGAGAGAATGGAGTTTATTAGTAACCAAGAACAGTCTGATTTGCTCTCCCGCATTAAGCAGGCGCAAGCAGAACTCAATACAACTAAACTGTTGTTTAGGGTAACAGATGGGCAAGTAGGGATAGATATGGCAGTTTTAAGGCCTTGGCATCAATTAGTTAGCGAATGTTGGCATGTGGGGACACAATTTCGTAAGTCAAAAGAAAAATAAGGCGTTTAAGCTAAAAGAGCCAATATGATTAGGTGTCAGTAAACCAGGACAATCCTTAACATTATTTTCATAAAAAAATAATGTATTACCTGTTACATTAAAGTAATACAAGGTTTGAACTACATCACATAAGCGTGTAAACGAGCTGATTTTCACTTTATTCTTAAACTTGAATTCTCGTTAGTTCAAGAGAGGTTTAACAACTTAACTATATTCTGGAGGAAAGTTCTAATGTTACATCTACTTTATATTTTGGCTTTTACTGTTTTAGCATGTATAGCTGTAGCAAATTTAATCCGCAATTTAATTATGTTCAGCTTTGATCGAGATTTATCCCATGCTAGTAAAGGTAGTCTGGGCTATTATGAATATGGTCGTCAGTCAATCCCACATCCAGAACTATTGGACAATGCTGGGAAAATCATTCGCGAGCCACTACTGGTAATGCGCTCAATTAATGTTGAGGATGCGCGTCAACAACTGGATGCTATTTATGAATCTTCCCCTAGTCATAAGCTGGAAAATGAAGGCTAATTACTCAAAGCTAATCACTCAAAGCTAGTCACTCAAAGCTAGTCACTAAGGGAAGTCTGGAAAAAGTTACGCTTCAATTACTACACGTAGATTACCTCGTTTTTTGGCAACACGACAGGCAGTAGTACTTCCAGAACGCTCAAATTCTAAGTCCAAGATAGTCGATCCGACTCGTAAGTTATGTAAAGATAGGTGATTGATTGACTCTGGTAATGCGGGGTCAATGATCCGTAAGCAGTTATTTTGAGCATCTGGGACTAAGTTAACTACCATTTGCAGCATTTGAAATATGCTACCAGTCGCCCAAGCTTGTGGTGAACAAGCTACTGGATACTGTATCGGTGTTTTATCTCCATTTTTTTCATAACCGCAGAAAAGTTCTGGTGGACGGATATAGGGTTGGTGAGAGATCATGTTGAACAGAGCTTGAAAAAGTTCTAATGACTGTTCAATTAAACCCAGTGATCGCACTCCCATAGCAATCATCCCATTATCATGAGGCCATACAGAACCAGTATGGTAACCCATGGGATTGTAAGCAGGTGAGAGACTGCTTAAAGTCCGAATCCCCCAACCGTTAAACATATCTGGCGCTTGTAGTCTACCAGCAACGCTATGTGCTTTTTCTAGTGTAAAAATGCCAAAATGTAAGCATTGTCCAGGGTTAGAAGTAATACTATCCACTTGTTTCCCTTCCCCATCCAAAGCTAGAGCGCAGTAGTCAGCATCTTCAAGCCAAAAATCCCGATTAAATCGAGTTTTCAGGTCTTGGGCTTCTTCTAACCAAGTACTAGCTAAGTCGAAACGCTGTTTAATCTTTGCAATTTCAGCTAAACGGATTTTGGCAGCATAGACATAAGCTTGAACTTCACATAAAGCGATCGCTCCATTAGCTAGTTCACCTTTGCGGTTGACAATACAATCCCCAGAATCCTTCCAACCTTGATTACTGATACCCCGTTTAGATTTGCGGAAGTAAGTCAGATAGCCGGTTTTTTCCAGATGGCGATCAATCCAATCCATCGCCGCTATTGCGTTTATCCACAAATCGTCCAAAGTCTCTTGGTCATGGGTCCAACTATAATACTCAGCATAGAGGATTAACCATAAAGGAGTCGCGTCCACTGTCCCATAGTAGGGAGTATGGGGAATTTCTTGACAGCGTGCCATTTCCCCTAACCGCAATTCATGTAAAATCTTCCCTGGTTCTTCCTCTCGCCAATCATCTAAGGTTTTACCTTGGTATGCTGCTAACAGCAATAGGGTTTCTTTGGCAATTTGGGGGTTTAACATTAAACATTGAGCAGATGTAATGATCGAATCTCGCCCAAACAAGGTGGAGAACCAAGGAACACCTGCTGAAACCGTTTTATATTTACCAAAAGATTGCCTTAATAAATACATATCTTGTTCAGCCCTTTCAATCACTTGATTGAAAAGACTTTTATCCGAACTAATTCGGGTAATTTGATTCACCCAATTTTGCTCTTCCATCAATTCCGCCGCTTTAGCTTGTCCCAGCGTATTCGCCGGACTGACAGTGGAGATTGACTGATTATCAATGAACAGATTCAAACGATAGCCTAATTTTTGCGTTTCATGCGCCGCTAAATTGATTTGCCAAACGGCGGTATAACCATGAAAATAATCTGGTTGTTGATATTGGAAGTTAATCCGCGACTCCATGACTAACCCATCTAACCCTTGATAGGCTAAAATCAGTGACTTTTCTTGGTAGTGTTGGGTGTCTGGCTCTGGTTCAGTGAAGCGCAGAATTTTTCCCTGCTTTTCCCTACCATATCCCCGCACTTCAAATAAATCAACAAAATCAGCCTCCAGACTTAAACTGAGTTGAAAACTCATACTGGTAGTACTGTAGTTAGTCACTTCTATTTCTTCAAATAGCGCTCCATTCAGGACTATTTCCCGGCGCATTCCGATTGTATCGGCTTTGAGAAGTTCTTCAATTTTGGGATTAGTACATAAAATTGAAACGCCAAAACCTTTATCAGCACTACTACTCAGCAGGATAGGCGATCGCCCTTCAATTTGCCATTCGAGACGGCTTAAAAACCGGGTATCCGAACAATACAAACCCATACTGGGATTACCATCATTTAGGGAACAACCAGAAATGCTTCCCATATCGTCTGTGACTAAAAATAAATCATCATCTTTCACTGTTAAGGTTGGCTGAGGTCTTCTACTGACAACGCAATGCCATTCAGGAATGGGTAATTCTTCCGCAGGAATAAAAGTTTTTCCATCCAAGATAATTTTTTCCGATTTGCTCAACGTATCCATTTCCATTAGCCAATATCCCCATACAGTTCAAGATGCAAACAGCTATCCCCAGTGGTTTTTTCCCGCAATGCTGTTTCACCATCCCCATAAATTTATCTCTTCTTCAAAGGATGTCAAGGCTGGAAAATTGCTATTTTTATCTGATTTATGCTTTGTTTATCCTTTTATTAAGGATAGGTGAAGAAGATGCTCATTTATATTGCATATTCATGCCTAGTCTCAGATTAATTGACATTAACCACCAGATATTGTAATTTAACAGTAAAAAACAAATTTATCTTTACTGAAAAAACCTAGTATAAATCTTTCCGAACCAAGGTAATTTCTTTAGTGGTGAAAAAATATGCTTTTCCTAGCGAATCATGTTTTACAGTGGCTAAGAACTAGGTTAAAGCAGAGAATACTCTGTCATTTTTTAGTTATAGTTCTTATACCTGCTGTTTTAATTATAGGCTGGAATTCTCTAGCTCAACCATTTACTAATTCATCACATCCCCAAGTAATCTTAATTTCACTTGATGGAGCGGCGAAAGAACGGGTGGAAGAGTATTTAAGTAGTGGAATATTGAGTCCTGATGTCGGATTAGGTCTGATTAAAAGTCAAGGGATTTATGCTGATAAAAATATCACCTGTACACCATCCCTCACCGCTGCTTGTCATCTGGCGATCGCTACAGGTTCTACAGCCGTCAAAAATGACATTACTTCTAACAAATTCCATTTAGTAGCTAGTCCCTTAAATAAAAGCATCAGTGGATTTAGTGCTCCTATAGGTGGTTATTCCCTTCTAGGTCCAGCCGAAAGCATCACACCTACAGCTCAACCACTATGGGTTAATCTCCGCGCTCATGGAAAAAAGGTAGTTACTGCTACTTTTCCTGGTGGAGATGGAATGGAGATTAAAGTTCCTGGTTTACCCCATAGTCCCATTATTCAATCTTCTAGTCAGAGGACTGGAGATTATACAGTTCCCTTTGGAGCGTCTGCGGAAATAACTGCTCGCGGATTTAGTTTAACCTCATCTGACTTTAGTAATGCTCCGCAAACAACTGTTAGTCAGCTAAATCTGGCTGGGAAGGTTTCTTACAGCCAGATTCAGCAAGCCTCTCTGAATGATAACTTTACTGTTGGTAAGACATCTTACTCTATTCAAGTTGCGGCGATCGATACAACCAATGATCGCCAAATTAACTACGATACCCTAGTGTTCTTCGATGCAAAAACAGGGATTCAACCTGGACCGTTTACCCTACCAGAAACTGGACCTACGTATATAAAACCTAGACAGAAAAAATCCAGTCCATTTTATCTTCAAGGTAGCTCAAATCAGGCTGGAACTGCATTTTATGTCAGTTCTATGGGAGATGACCTGAGCAATATACATATCGCCCGTTATTCCGCAAATTATATTCCTGTAACTCCCGCAGTTGCATCTACTGTGAATGACATCTATAGCCATGTGGGATTCTGGCGCAATCAACCAGACTACCGTTTTCCCGAACGTCTAAATCCTGGATTGAGCAATTTTGCTGATGCTGAATTACAAGCTATCTATGAAGACCAAGTTGAAAGTTTCATCGATTATCAGACTCGTTTAGCCTTAAGAGCGATCAAGAAAAACCCGACTGCTGATTTGGTGATGATTTATTTTGAGCAACCCGACGGTTCTGAACATCAGTTTCTCTTAACTGACCCCCGCCAAGCGACTGACCCGCAAAATCCCCAAACAATTTTAGCCGGACAAGACATAGTAAAAATATCTCGCTACAGGTCTTATATCGAAACAGCTTATCGAACCGCAAATAATGCTGTGCAAAAAATTATCGATTTAGTTGGTAAAAATCCCCAAGGTGTACCCAATAGCAATATTATCGTCGTTTCTGACCATGGTTTCTCTACCTTCCATACAACAGTCAATTTGACTAACTACCTCAACACCTATTTAGCTAACCAAGGTTTTACTCAAAGTCAAATTAGTGCTGTCCAAGCTTATACATCTGGACCTGTAGCCCATATATATATTAATTTGGCGGGACGTGAACCTGGTGGGACAATTGATTCTACTACCTATAACAGCATCCAAAAAGCTATTTTCAAGGGTTTGAACACATTTGTGGATGGAAATCTCAAGTATGGTTCTGGACACCAAGCAGTTTTCGATAAAATATATGTTCGTCCTTCACCATCTGGTAAAGGAACAAACTCCTATATTGCTCAAGATAGTGGAGATGTTTTTGCTATCTTGAGCGACGGTTATAATTTTGATGGAATACAAACTCCTGCTGTGACTCGTTTAGGAGATACTAGCAGTGCCTTTTTTTCTGTACCTAATTTCTATGGCGCTCATGGATATGATTCTGAGATACCAAAATTAAGCGCCATTTTCTATGCTGCTGGTCCTGATATTTCCCGTCGTGGTAGTGTGGGGACGATCCATAATATTGATATAGCTCCCACAATCAATAGTTTACTCCGGGTTCCTTCTGCAAAAACGGTTCAGGGAAAGGCTGTGAGATTAACACAATAATGCTTTCTATGAGCGCACCAGAGATAATACAATACCAATCAAAGAACCTAGAAGCAGGGTTATAGTACTACCAGAAGTGATTCCAAATCCAATGAATCGTTTTTCAGCAGCTTGATAATATCCCCAAGCGTAAATAATTCGACCGATTAACCAAATCGCACCAATAATAGTACCCCAAACAGGACTAACATAGTGGGAAAATAACAATAAGACAGGGATGAAAAGAATTAATTGTTCTAAAGTATTCTGTTGAACGCGTAACACTCTCTCAAAATCAGGATTTCCCGTCATTTGCGGGACTGGTACACTATATTTAATTCTGGCTCTACTGACGTTAATGATAGTTACTAGATAAAGTAATAGAGATAGAGTAATGATAAGATTAGTCCAAGTTGACATATTCGATATCCTGAATTAGCAATAAGCTAATTATACAATTTTCGTAAAAATTCACTGGAGATTAAATTATTATGGGTGGAAATCCTTGGCATTATTTTTATCCTTACCAGGTAGATATTAATACAGCATTGGCAAGATTGAAGGAACAAGAATTTCGGGCGGGACGCTATGGTTTTGATTACTGGTTCAATCAAATATCTGGAATATTAGACACTACTAATCCTAGAGTATCAAGTATTTTAGAGCAGTATGAAGTAATTAATCAGCCAGAACCTTCAGTAGAGGAGTAGATTGCAAAATATGGTAGCCTACAAGCAGCAATTACGGCTATAGTTGAAGCCACAGAAGCAGATGGGGCACAGTCAATCTTGGGTATGACCCATATTTCGATTCAACCTGAATGTGGTACAGTTTGTCCATTGACTGAAAATGAATTGCAAAAAATCTTCCAAACAACTAAACCTACAAGACAAACGATAGAGGCTCTTTTGCTCAATCAAGCAGAAATTGAGGATTGGGAACCTTTTGAAATTTTCTGGGAGAGCATAGATAGAGGTCAAGGACGTTACATAGTTGTTTATCGGGAAGAACAACCGTTAGAGTTATTCTTTGCGGGTTATTCATATGATTAAAGACCTGATACAGCAAGAGTCAGAAGTGAAATAATACAGCCAAGCCAATAAGAATACTGTCCCCATCACAAGCTATTTCTCAAAGACTCAGTAAGTTATTCAGTGAAGGTAACAAAAAAGACAGATATGAAGGACACAACTGTTAATAGGCTAAATCAACCCAAGGAAATAGTTGTACTAGTAGAGTTTTTATAGAGTTTTTAATGACTTTCTGGCTAAAAAGTGATAGCTTGAGTATAGAAAGCATTGAATCTTTCTTTTTTAAGTTGTCAAATATGAAAGCTTTAAATCCTAATGGTTCTCAAATTCAGGAGATTCAGCAAGTTGAAGAAGTTCAAAATTTCTTAAAGCGTTTCTTAGATAGATGTTTTGAACATGATTCTTTTTATGCTGAGTTTATGCAGTATTTGGGAGATTTAGCTTTTTATAAGCATGAGGAAATTCCTGTAATTCTAGAGAATCTTCGTAGTGTATCTGAACTTTTAGTTACTCTTATTGGATTTGAAAAGTCTATTCAAATTGAATTTTCTGATTGTAATGATTTCATTTTGAAGAATTTCAAATCACAAAAGCCCATCTCTTCAACGAATAAGTCTAAATCATCTATAGCTTTTAAACATTTCCATGCTTATTTAGTCCAACTTCTAGATACAATGACTTGTAGGAATGAATTTTTAGCCGCTTTCATTAATGACTATTGGGACTATATACCTGATGCGGTTCAAAATTTAATTATAAAATCAGTATCTTTTTTTTCATCTGAAAACTTGTCTTTTCCTAGTTTTTCTGAACTCAATGAGATTGAGGTTAGTCCTCTTGATGTTAATCTTCTTGAAATGCGAGCTAAGATTCAAGTTTTGGAATCTAAGATTCAAGCTTATGTTTTGTCAGCTAATCTTCTAAAAGAGATACTTTCTTCTTCTTTTATTGAAGCTAGTTCGTCTGTACCTAAAATACCAGTTTCTATTTCTAAAGTAGATAATTCTCAAAAAGATATTGCTTTGTCTTTCAATTATGTTCCTCTTATTGCTAATAAGGGATATACTTTGGATACACTGTCGCAGAAATTTATCCTTCCATAAGCAGAAAGCAGAACATTAATGTGCCTAATTCAGTAAGACCTATTCCTTTTCCATATATTCCTGATAGATGTCATATTATTCACTGTCAGTTTCAGCCTGAAGCAAGTCTTCCCTTTCAAAGGGGAGGATATTCTTTAAAAGATCCTCATTATGCAGTAGTTCTTAGTCCTTATAGTTTCAATAAGTTAACTAAACTGGCTTGGGTTTGTCCTATTACTAGTACTGTAAGGGGATATGTATATGAATTACCAGTCCCGCCGGAGCTTGGTTTAGATTTAAGAGGTGTTTTTAGAGTAGATCAGTTTACGACTATTGATTATGGTTATCAACGGGCTACTCATCACAATAATTTAAAAGCTCCTTCTGGATTAGTTGATGATATTAAAGAAGCAATACGCTTAATACTTGATATAGAGATACAAACTTAATTATAAATCAAATTGAAATTTTCTGGGAGAGCATAGATAGAGATCGAGGACGTTATATTGTTGTTTATTAGGAAGAACAATCGGTAGATTTATCCTTGAATGTAATTAATCTATTGGCGATCGCAGTCCATCGACTCCATTAACAATTACCGCGTCACAAGCTATGACACAAGGAACTGATATTTTATATGAAAGCGATTTTGTGGATTGGTGCGAAAAAACAGTTGCTCAAATCAAAGCCAAAGATTGGGAAAATCTAGATTGTGATAATTTAATTGAAGAGATTAAAAGTTTGGGAAAGAGTGAACGACGAGAATTAAACAGCCGATTACTAGTTTTAATAGCGTATATCCTAAAACGGATGTATGTTAATCTTCCCGAAAACTTTACCAGATGGGAAGTTACAATCATAGAGCAACGTAAACAAATTCACTTCTTATTGAAACAATCTCCCAGTCTTAAACCTTATTTTAGCCAAATTTTTCCAGATATTTACCTTGATGTCATAGATATCCTTGATGTTGAATATCCACGAACCCAATTTCCTGATACTTGGGAATTTGATAATGAAATAGATTTAATTTTATCCGCTAAATATTGGGAATAAAATTCATTTCCTAGAGCATCATTTAAAACCCTCATTTTTAGCTTTTGAATTTTTGCTTTTGATTGGATTCATCCATGTTTCTAAATAGCTAAAACCCTGAGAAGCGATCAGCGTCAAACATAAGTAGATTATTGCTACAGCAGTATATACTTCAAAAGCACGATAGTTTCCCGCAACAATTAACTGTCCTTTGCGGAATAACTCTTCCAAACCAATCACCGCGACTAAACTAGTATCTTTCAACATGGTAATAAACTCATTCCCCAATGGTGGAATCATCCGCCGAAAAGCTTGGGGAAAAATTACATAGCGCATTGTTTGTACAGGATTTAAACCCAGAGATTGCGCAGCTTCTGTTTGTCCAACTTCAATCGATTGAATACCTGCGCGGACAATTTCAGCAATATAGGCGGCGCTATTTAAGCTTAACGCGATTACTCCTGCGACTAAGCGATTAAAATTTAGGGTAAAACCCATTTCTTGGAAAACTGCTGGTAATCCAAAATAAATCATAAATATCTGCACTAATAACGGTGTTCCTCGAAAAAAGTCTACATAAGCACGCGCTAACCAACGTATAGGTGCTATTGAGGAAAGATGAACTATCCCAATCAGGGAACCGCTGACTAAACCAAAGATAATGGATAAAAATGCTAATTGTAAGGTTACTAATACCCCCATGAGTAAAGTGGGGAAAGATTGCCAAATTACATCCCAGGAATTGGTTATTGTCAGATTATTTTGCTGGATATGGGGAGCTGTTAAGGGTAATTCTGGCGCTGGGGATTTGAACCATTTCTGGTAAATCTGTTGATATGTACCATTTTGGAGAACTTTGCTCAAGCCTTGATTGATCAACGACAAATAAGGCGATTTCTTGGCGGTGGCGATTCCATAAAATTCCTCTGTGAGCAATTGCTTGACAATTTTAATCCCTTCCAGATTTCCTGTGTTAATTGCATATATTGTAACTGGTGCGTCGTTAATAACTGCGTCTACATTCCCGTTGTGGAGTTCTTGTAATGCTAAAGGGGTAGAGTCAAAACTACGTATTTGCGCACCAACTACAGTTTTAGCTTTTTCGGCTCCTGTTGTCCCTATTTGGACAGCAATTTTTTTATTTTTCAGACTGCTAAAATCGGTAATCTCTGAATTATCGGCTCGGATCGCGATCGCCAATCCCGCTTTAAAGTAAGGACGGGAAAAGGCGACTGTATTAGCTCTTTCCTGAGTAATTGTAATGGAACTAATCGCTGCGTCTATGGTTTTAGCTTGGAGCGCCGGAATAATCCCATCAAAAGGTAAACTTTGAAAATCCACTTGGAAATTAGCAGCGATCGCGATCGCTCGCATCAAATCAATCGAAAACCCTTTTAATTCCCTACCTTTATCTTGAAACTCAAATGGTGGAAAAGCTGGTTCAGTCGCGACTCGGAGAACTTTCCCCGCCGGAACACCCAGACTACAACCAGCCAATAAACAACAACTCAACCCAACCAACAACCACCGAGTTAGCCAAAGTCTCACGTCAAATCGCATATTCATGTCCCATCTACTTTGATGATGGTAATTGAGAAAGGTAACAAGGAAATCTCCATCACTAAAAAGCGAATTTCCCTCCTGATTCCTGCTTTATAGTTTAACTAAGTCCACACCGAATACATCCGCAAAAGCTTGAGCGACATCAACCCGTACTTGTTCACAGGTAATATCGGGAATCCATTGGGACAAGCTACCAACCGGTTTATCCACAATACCGCAAGGTACAATCTGTTGGAAACCAGTCAAATCTGGACATACATTCAACGCAAAACCATGCATTGTGATCCATTTACTCACTTTTATCCCAATTGCTGCAATTTTAACTCCCTCTAACCAAACACCAGTAAAGTTGGTCAGGCGATTGCCCTCAAGTCCATAATTGGCTAAAACCCTGATTATAACTGCTTCCAATTGACGTAAATACCAATGTAAATCTTGTTGATAACGGCGCAAATTCAAAATCGGATAGCCAACTAATTGACCAGGACAATGATATGTGACTTCCCCACCTCGTTCAATTCGATGTACTTCAAATTTACTTTGGTCCAAGTTGAATTTAATAAATTCTGATTTGGCTCCTTGTCCCAAAGTGTAGACAGGTGGATGTTCTAGCAGAATCAGCGCATCCTCCAGATTGGGGTTCTGGATCCGTTGCGCGACGAGCGATCGCTGCCATTCCAGAGCTTCTAAATAAGGCGTTAACCCTTCATTATATAACACACAAGGATGTCTTTTGGGTAGAATAAATGTCAAGCTTTGCAAAGGATTTTAAAGGAACGTCAAGGGAATATAATGGTCGCAAGGGAAGGTGCTAGGTTAAATATAGTTTAAATTTATGGATTCCTATTGAGAAGTTATAGACCTACCGCGGTCTAAATTGAGAAACAAAACACATCACACCAAAAAAACTTTAGCGGGGGACTTTAGATGAAACTTGTCATTCATGGCAAAAATATTGAAATCACCGATGCGATTCGGGAATACGTTCAACAAAAAATTGAAAAAGCAGTTAATCACTTTCAGAACATCACCCAGGAAGTAGATGTCCATCTCAGCGTTGCTCGTAATCCCCGCATCAGTACAAGACAAGCAGCAGAAGTGACTATTTATGCTAATGGTAGTGTGATCCGAGCGGAGGAGAGTAGTGAAACTTTGTACGCAAGTATTGATTTGGTGGCGGATAAAATATCACGTCAACTGCGTAAATATAAAGAACGGCGTCAAGACCAGAAAACCCAAACCATCCCCACAGGGGAAATGGTATCTACCGCCGAAGTTATTGGTGACTTGATCGGCGATCGCGTCCCCGAACTTCCAGATAAGGTTGTCCGTAGTAAGTATTTTTCTATGCCTCCAATGACACCAGAAGAAGCATTGGAGCAATTACAATTAGTTGGACATGACTTCTACATGTTCCGGAATACAGAAACCGGGGAAATTAATGTGATTTACGAACGCAATCACGGTGGTTATGGTCTAATTCAACCCCGCAATGGGAATGGCCATACCAACAGTAAAAATGGTAAGTTGGCTCAGGAGAATGTAAGGAGTAAGGTGTAGGGTGTGGGGTGGGGTGGACTTTTCCCTTACACCCTACAAGACAATCTACTTATTGATTTTCTGCAAAGTTTTGATCGCTTCTTCTACATGACCTTTAAAGTTCAACATGGAATCAAACACATACTGTACAACACCTGCTTGGTCGATCACATAAGTCACGCGACCGGGGATAAAACCAAAAGCGGTTGTCGCACCGTATTGTTTACGAACTTGATCGCCTTTGTCACTCAAGAGGATAAAGGGAAGGTTATACTTGCTAGCAAATTTCTGATGTGATTCTGGAGAATCTCCACTAACTCCGATAACTTCCGCTCCAGCTGCGCGGAATACTTCATATTGATCCCGAAACGCACAAGATTCTACTGTACATCCGGGAGTATCGTCTTTGGGATAGAAATAGAGGACAACAGCTTTTTTACCAATAAAGTCTTTCAAGTTAACGGTTGAGCCACTTTTATCGGGTAGGCTAAAATCAGGCGCGGTGTCACCAATTTGAATCGACATAATAGTTGGGAAATTTAGTTGATAAATCTTGATAAATCTTGATATCTCAATTATCCTAGCTTTACTGTGATAAATCTCAACAATTTATGCCATCTGCTTATCTTTTGGTATCCCACGGTAGTCGCGACCCACGACCAGATATAGCTATGGAACATCTCGCTGGGTTAGTCAGTTGTGAGTTGAACCAAGATGGCGAGAATTTGGTAGGTGTAGCTACTCTGGAATTCCATCCCCAGCCATTACACCAGCAAATTATCCAATTCGCCCAAAATGCCTTGGTGAAGATGTGCGATCGCCTAAATATCATACCTTTATTTTTATCGGCGGGAGTCCATCTCCAGACAGATATTCCCTCAGAAATAGAATTAGCTCAGCAGATACTCCAGCAAAAAATCGCCATTGACCTGAAACCATTTTTGGGAAGTCACCCCGATTTGCCGAAATTGTTCTTTGGGGAAGTGATGAATATAAAAGCAGATGGATTAATTCTGTTAGCTCATGGTAGTCGTCGTCAGGGTTCTCTGGCGTCAATAGCAGCTGTAGCGACACAGTTAGGAGCAGTTGTGGCTTACTGGTCAGTAAACCCTCAGTTAAAATCACGAGTTGAAGAGTTTGTGGCGATGGGAATCAAGCGAATTGGCATTTTGCCATATTTTCTGTTTGCTGGTAGCATTACTGATGCGATCGCCGTCCAGGTGGAAGAGATCAAATTAGAATTTCCTCACCTGACTTGTACATTGGCTCAACCTTTGGGAGTTAGTCAGGAGTTAGCCGAACTCATTGGGGATTTAGCAGTTATGGGAAACAAAGAATCGGGAGGAAAAACTTTTTTTGGCTAAGGTTTATTTAGTTGGTGCGGGTCCAGGAGACCCAGGACTGATGACAATCAAAGGTAAAGGTTTGTTAGCTGGCGCTGATGTCGTCATCTATGATGCTTTAGTTAGTCCAGAAATTCTGCAAATGATTAATTCCCAAGCTGAGAAAATCAACGCAGGTAAAAGGATGGGAAGACATTCACTCCTCCAAGAAGAAATCACGCAACTCCTGATAGAAAAAGCACAGGATAGTCATATTGTAGTCCGTCTTAAAGGTGGCGATCCGTTTATTTTTGGTCGGGGAGCGGAAGAAATGACAGAATTGGTCAAGGCGGGAATACCAGTAGAAGTCGTACCTGGTATTACTTCCGGTATTGCTGCTACAGCTTATGCAGGGATTCCACTGACGCATCGTCTCTATAGTTCCTCTGTGACATTTGTAACGGGTCACGAAGCAGCTGGTAAGTACCGACCAAAAGTTAATTGGCAGGCGATCGCTCAAGGTTCGGAGACAATTGTAATTTATATGGGTCTACACAATCTGGCTTATATTGTGGAACAGCTAACTGGAGCGGGGTTGAGTTCAGATACACCCATTGGATTGGTGCGTTGGGGTACCCTTCCACAACAGGAAGAATTAATTGGTGAATTAGGGACAATCGTTACCCAAGTAGCAGCGAGTGGATTTAGCGCCCCGGCGATCGCTGTCATTGGCGCGGTGGTGAAGATGCACAATATTTTATCTGGTTGTCGCCCCCTGTTTGAGGCTGGTCTTTAAACCTGGTCTTTTTAAACAATGTGTTGAAAAATCGTTTTCAGTAAATCACTTTGATTAAAAGGCTTACTTAAACAACCGGAAGCCTTCACAAGTTTAGCTTTCGCCCGGTCAAGTAAGTTGGATTTATCCGTCACCATAATTACAGGTGTATGTTTGAAATGGGCGTGTTTGCGTAATAAAGAACAGAGTTCAAACCCATCTAAATTAGGCATTGTCACATCAAGTAAAATCAAATCTGGTTTGACAGAAAAGATTTCCATCAGAGCGCGTAAGGAATCGGTGACTCCCACCACAGAAAAAATTTGTTCGTCTAAAAAACCTTTAATAGTACCTAATACTGTAGGACTATCATTAATACAAAAGATAGTATAATTTTTTTTCGGCGTTACTTGGGGATGAATCCGATGTAACTTTACCGCAGTTGCTTGATTGCTACCACTTTGTTTTTGTAACTGCTCCTCTGGGTTAGCTGCTGATGGCTGGAAACCTTGTTGCCAAAATTGTAAATTTCCTGTACTATTATTTACTTTAGTACTAGCTTGACATTGTTCTACTAATAGACGGAGATTCAAGTGGCAAAATTTAGGTAGATCATCCAGAAAGCTCTCAGGAATAAATTCGTAGCTTCCTTCCTGTAACTTGAGAAACGACTCCAGAAATTCCAAAGACATTTGCTCAATCAATATTGCTGCTTGGTTAGGGCTGATATATTTCTCGTTGACTAACCAGCAAATAGCCAAATAATCGGGATTTGGTATAGCTTGATTCTCAATACACCTTTCAAATATAGTTTTTACCTGTTGATTAATTCCGTGAGGAAGAGTAGATATTTGTTGACTCAGGCGTTGTAAGTTTCTATATAAAGGCTCAAACATTCTTTCTGAGTAACAAGCATAAATTAGTTTACCTTCCTCTACATATATTGACCAAGACCCAGCGTCGCTAAATACCTGCAAGCAACCAGTTACTGATTTACTGGTAATTTTTTTTAAAAGAGATAATGGTTGTAATTTCTGATAAAACCTGTATCGACTAATAGGAAGCGTTTTCATTTCATTAGCACAGCTCTAAGATAAAACTTTAAATTTGTCAGCACTAACTAGGAATCATCTGCAAATGATTCACACCTACCTCTTCTGGTAATGATCACCAAATCAAGGTATCAGGCTAACATCAGCGTGAGTATAACAGGTCTTTAAATATGAGAACCAATACCCCACACCCCACACCCCAAAAGAGGAGCGGGGGGAGAGAGGGGGTAGGGGGAGTAGGGGGGTTGACAAAGCTGAGTTGATAAACTAAGCATGATAAATTTCCGATTTTTGTGTTGATATTTAAGTTGTTTTGGGAATTAGGACTGACAATCTTTCTGAACATACAGTATTCCAAAACTCAAATTAACTTTCTGTATCTTTTGCTAATGTGTGGGAACAGGGAACAGGGAACAGGGAACAGGAAAGAAGTTGTTTTGGTTGATTTTAATTTTCTTCACATATTTTGGTTATTTTTTATCTACTTACTTAGTCCATCGATTAATATAGACTTATATAAGATATGAAAGCAGAAGTTAGTAGTCAAAAAAGTGAGATTTTGAGACTACTAGGTTTTTCCATGTGGCTTTTTAGTTTTACTTCTATGTAAACCCTGCTAAATTCACTTTACTTAGATGAGAACATATAACGCTCAACTAAGGATTTCTCTATAATTTCTGCTTTTCCCAGTTACTATCAGGATATTTATTTATCTCCGCTAATAGTTGCTAATTCCCCCCTTTGAGTTAAATTGGTGAAAAGTAAAACCAACCAAAACAACTTCTTCCTTTGTTCCCCGTTCCCTGTTCCCTGTTCCCTTCCCCAATGACCGTAATTAATCTCTTAGTCCAAGAAAAAGAAACACGGCTTGATCTATATTTGTCTCAAGAGCTACAAGATATATCCCGATCGCGGATTCAACAATTGATCGCCCAAGGTTGTGTCCAATTAGATGGGAAAATTTGCACTTCCAAAAAAATCAGTCTCAAAGTAGGCGATCGCATTACGCTGGAAATTCCCATCACCCAACCACTCGGACTCGAAGCGGAAAATATCCCCTTAGACATCCTCTACGAAGATGACCAATTACTGATCTTGAACAAACCCGCTGGACTTGTGGTTCATCCAGCTCCAGGTCATCCAGATGGAACTTTGGTCAATGCTCTTCTCGCCCATTGTCCCAATTTACCAGGAATTTCTGGTGTCCAACGTCCAGGAATTGTCCATCGTTTGGATAAAGATACAACTGGAGCGATCGCTATTGCAAAAACAGATATTGCTTACCAACACATCCAAGCACAATTAAAATCAAAAATTGCTAGACGAGATTATCTGGGCGTAGTTTACGGTGTACCTCAGACTGGAAATGGTACAGTTGATTTACCAATTGGTCGCCATCCGCAAAACCGCAAAAAAATGGCGATCGTTCCCGTTGAACAAGGTGGGAGAAATGCTGTTACCCATTGGCAAATCCAAGAGCGATTTGGGAACTATACTCTGGTTCACTTCCAACTGGAAACAGGACGTACCCATCAAATTCGGGTTCATAGCGCCAAAATCGGACATCCGATTGTGGGGGACCCCATTTATAGTTCTGGTCATTCTGTCGGAGTCAATTTACCAGGTCAAGCCTTACATGCTTGGAAACTCCGTTTACAACATCCCTTATCCCAAGATTGGATTGAAGTCACCGCATCCCTACCCCCAGCTTTGACAACTTTATTAGATGTCCTGCGTCGTCGGAGTAGTATAGGATGATATATAGTCGGAAAACACAGCCAAATGCTGAGTTCTACAATATTTTTTCAGAAACAGAAATTTTGGGGATGATTCAAGCTATAAAATTAACCCAAGAAATCCCATTAAAATACTCTTATAAAGGTAGAGGTGCGAAAATCTGGGATAATTTTTATCAAAAATATATTATTCCTCGATGGTATCGGTCTAAAAATGTAGAAATAGTCCTTCTACAACAGGTTTTTACTTATATCAATCATCAACTCCCTTGTGGAGACAAGATTACCATTATTGATGTTGGCGCTGGAAACTCGTATCCTGTAAAAGAATTTATCGCCAAATTCCATCAACTGGATAAAGTCAGTAAATACGTAGCATTAGATATTAGTACAGAATTACTCAAGTTATCCCAGGATAATTTCCGCAAATGGTTTCCTAAAATCAAATTTGCTAGTGGTGGGATTGATATAGAAGATAATGCTATTCCAGAAGATTTTAGTCAAAATCCCGAATGTGATTCTACCAATCATATAACTAACGTGATTTTACACTTAGGTGTGACGATAGGTAATCATCAAGACCGAATGAGGGTATTCAAGAATTTTAGGAATAGTATGAGAGCAAATGATATTCTCGTATTCACTAATGAGATCGGGAATAACTCCCAATGGGATGGAAAAGCTAGAGGAGGATGTGAATATCATGTAGGACAAATATATGAATGGATCAAAAATAGTCTGGGGATTATTTCTGAAGATTGTCAACTTGTGAGAAAATATGATTTAACTACAGACAGTGTAGTTGCTAATATCAAGTTTCGTCAAAATTACATGATAAATTTCACTTTCCAGGGGATAGATCAGAATATTCAAATTTCTGCTGGTGAAGAAATGACTATTTGGAGACATCATAAATATCAAATTTCTGAGCTAATCCAGGAAATAGAACAATCTGGACTAAAATTAGTCCACTATATTACTAATAAATACTCCTCACATATTATGGCTATTTGTAAGATTGAGTCATAAAGCATCGAATTAAAGAGTGAAAAAGAAGAAAATCAAAACCATTAATACTAAACTGAGAACTATAGCGAATATTAAAGCTTCCTCAAATCTCCGACTAAAGAAGCCTATAGCAGCTACGGAACCTATGAGTAATATAGTAATACCAATATACTGCTCTCGCTGTAAAGATTTAGCAATTAATGGGTCTGGAGACTGTGGATGTTGGATCAGGGTTCTAGTTGATGGGGTATTTCTTTCGCTAAGTAGTAAATTCATCTGATTTAATTATGTGATTTAATTATTTAGTCTGAAAAATATTCTGTACCATTTTTTTATCCACCTTATTAGCTACTTGGTCTAACTCTGTAACTTCAGCATCGCTCAATTCCCAACCTAATGCTCCTATATTATCTTTCGCCTGTTCTACATTCTTCGCTCCAGGGATAGGAATTGTCCCTTTACGCATACACCAATTAATTGCGACTTGAGACATAGTTTTATTTCTGAAATCTGCTATTATGCGTAGACATCCTAAAATGGGTTTGATTCCTGGGAGGAGTTGTTTAAATAGAAAACCCCGAATACCTGGGGGAAGATTTCCTGTTTGAGAAAATTTTCCGGTTAGTAAACCCAAAGCTAAAGGACTATACGCAATCAGTTTAATCCCTAAGTCATCGCAAACTTCTTTGAGACCCAATTGGGTGAAAGGATAAGTAGATAATAAGGAATACTGGACTTGTAAAGTGGAAATCGGAATATTTCTCTGTTTAAATCTATTATATACCCATTGGAGTCTTTCAGGTCCATAGTTAGATAACCCAACTCCGGAAACCAAACCTGATTCATAAAGATATGCTAAACCGTCCAATAGGTTTCCTTCCAGCCAAGGAGCATAATTAGCTGTAGACCAATGCATTTGTACTAAGTCTATCTTTCTTCCCAAACGTCGAGCAGAAGCTTGACCTGCGATCGCCATTGATTGACTTGTCCAGCGCCAAGGGTAAGCAGCTAATTTAGTAGCGATACAAATATTTTCTTGCCCAATTCCCTGATATTCATGGGAAAATTTGCCCAATAGCAACTCACTGCGCCCGTTTAGTCTCCCAGTTCCATAGGAATCTCCCGTATCGAATAGAGTTACCCCATGACTGACACAAAGATTAAACACCTCTTGTAACTGGTGATCCATACTTTCTTTATATCCCCAGAGAATTTGGTTTCCCCAGGACCAAGTTCCACATCCCATATTGGGGAGAGATAATTCTGGGTGAGTTTCCATATCGATTTGCTTGCTGATTTTTATTGGAACTTCTCCTAACGTCTGACTTTTCCTGTTAAGTTGAGTAATACACCTTTACTTTACATTGTTTACTAGATTTTTTACCCCAAATTTACCCCAAAAGTTGTCCCAAATTGCCCCAAAAAATTAGAGAGAAGTATCTAGCTTGTCTCTAAAAATGTCCTTGGAAGCCTTGTCTGGACTTCGTTTAGCTGATTTTATCAAAAGGCGACACCCAAATTTGAACTGCTTTCAAAGGTAGGGAATTAAAAATCAAGCGGAAGAGAAGGTAAAAAGGGAAACATCAGGAGGGGAGAAGAAGCTAGGCCAGGCAGTGGGAAAGAAACGACCAAAAGGTAAAGGAAGATGATTGAAGATAGCAGCTTGAATGACTAAAAAGCCCCGACGAAAGCAACTGAGATAACGACTAACAGGATTGTGCTGATAATTACGATGTGCAACATGGTGAGGAGGTAATTCCTCTAAACTGTTTACAGGTAAATTAGCATCAGCTTCACCACCGACACTAACTTGCCACAAAGTAGCCACAGCAATGGCTAACCAATGTCGTTCAGCCCGTTTAGGGTCAGTCATTTTAGTATGATGCCAACCAAAACCACCACCTTTCCCGTCTTTAAATAGACATTCAATCCAAGAGCGCATAGAATACCAACAAATATCGGCTGACTCTGGAGATAAGTCAGTCACAATCAACCAAGGTTCGGCATACTTTGCCTGATGATCAGCTAATAAAGTACAGCTAATCGGATTACTTTTAAAGCAAGTAACTCGATGCGCAAAGGAATCACCAGTTCTTGGGACTAGTGTCTTCAAATCCTGCCAAGTATTGCTTTCTGGTAATTGAAATAATCCACTTTGATTAATCCGCATGAACGGATGCCAGTTATACTTGATAATTTTATAATATAGCCAATCAGCATACAGACCTCTATCAGTTGTGACTATCACAAACCAGTCTTTGGGCACACTGTTGCCAATTTAACTAAATAGGTTTTGCCAGTGTGGTTTCCAACTTCCTGCTTTGGTTGCTTCTACTATTTTCCAGGCTATCGGTATTCCACATCCTCTATACACTATGCTCACCGCTAATACTGTAAATCTATCACTCAAAGTCGAGGCATCCGCCGCTAATACTAGCCTTTTTTCATTTTCTGGCCATAGACTCAGTATCCACATGATTAATGGCGCAAAGCAAGTTGTCACATCTATTTCTGCTCTACCAATTTTTGTTTCATCCTCTGTTTTCCGGCTTTTCGTTTTATCTTTGGCATCTCTATACCATTCTCTTAGTTGCTGACGGAC